>Ga0326728_10003739_pt1 | contig 46422 bp, 44 predicted proteins | sample MB3enrmetagenome_FD_207602 | JGI IMG/M metagenome (GOLD analysis project Ga0326728, IMG submission 207602) | Lab enriched peat soil microbial communities from McLean, Ithaca, NY, United States - MB31MN | ecosystem: Environmental > Terrestrial > Soil > Wetlands > Peat | place: USA: New York...
TTCTATGAGGGACTGGGGAACAACCGAAGGTATGGCTGAAATGATGTGGCACCGCCGGGAAACCAGGCGGAACAGAGAAAACAAATCTCAGCCTACAGCCAGCGGGAGCCCCCAGTCTACTCGACGAGAAAGACGGACGCGGGGATAGGGGGACACGGGGACGCGGAGAGAGAAGCTGGGAACAGGGACGCTTTTCTCTGTGGTCTGTGTTGAAAACACGAGCGTCGGCAGGTTTTAACATTGTGAGAGAAGAACTCTCAGAACGGGTTTGTTAGAATCTAAAAACTCAAAACTAGAAACTCAAAACTAACACCATGGAATTGTTTGCTCAGCAATTTACAAACGGTTTGGCAGTCGGAGGCATCTACGCGCTGATCGCACTGGGCTACACCATGGTCTACGGTGTCCTCAAGCTGATCAACTTTGCGCACGGTGATCTTTTCACACTAGGCGCCTACCTCGGCCTTACCCTGGTCACATCCTGGCTCTTGAGTGGACTCGGCCCTCTGTGGGGGACGGTCCTGCTCGTCGTGATGGTCATGGGCATGATAGCCGCGGTGGGTGTTTTACTCGACCGGGTGGCGTACCGCCCGTTGCGTGAATCGCCGCGCCTTTCGGCCGTCGTTTCTGCGCTGGGCGCTTCGATCTTTTTGCAGAATGCCGTCATGCTGATCTACGGCGCCCGTCAGCAGGTTTATCCCCCCAATATACTGCCCAAATTGGCCCTGAGCTTTTTAGGCCTTCAGATTCCACTGGTGCGAATAATCGTGCTCTGTGCATCCCTCGCAATGATGGGAATACTTTATTTCTTCGTTCAGAAGACCAGAATCGGCACGGCGATTCGAGCCGCGGCAATCGACCAGGGCGCTGCGCGTCTAATGGGGATCGATGTGAACCGCATTATTCTGATGGTCTTTATGATCGGGCCGGCGATGGGTGGCGCGGCCGGGTTGCTTGTCGGCCTATACTACGGGCAGATAAATTTCACCATGGGCTGGACCTATGGTTTGAAAGCGTTCACCGCTGCAATTCTGGGAGGAATCGGAAACATTCCGGGCGCAATGATGGGAGGGCTGCTGCTGGGGGTAATCGAGTCGCTTGGCGCTGCGTACATTTCGCTGGCCTACAAGGACGCCATCACTTTCCTGGTTCTGATTATGATATTGATTTTCCGGCCCACCGGGCTATTGGGCGAACGGGTAGCGGAAAAAGTATGAAAAACCGGAGAACTGTTGTTTTTGCCGGGTGCGTCGCCGTTCTGGGTTTGGCGCCTCTGTTTCTTGACGCCTATTGGACCGATGTGCTGAATAATATCGGGATTTACGCCATTCTGGCCTTGAGCCTCAATCTGATCGTGGGCCACGCGGGTCTCTTTAATCTGGGCCATGCCGCCTTCTACGCCGTAGGCGCCTACACGGCCGCTATTCTGAATACAACGTATCATATTCCTGTTCTTTCCCTTCTGCCTGTTTGCGGCTTCACCGCCGGGCTTTTCGCGCTCGTCGTGGCTCGTCCGATTATCCGCCTGCGGGGCGACTATCTCTGTATCGTGACCATAGGTGTGGGGGAGATCGTCCGTATCGCCCTGATAAATAATCTTTTCGGAATTACGGGCGGGGCGAACGGAATTTTCGGGATATCGCGGCCGTCCCTCTTCGGTTGTGTCATCCGAAGCCCGAAGCAGTTCTATTATTTCATCTGGATTTTCGTTGGCGTCACTGTGATTCTTTTTCACCTGCTGGAGTATTCGCGCGTGGGCCGGGCGCTCAATTATCTGCGCGAAGACGAGGTCGCGGCCGAAGGCAGCGGTATAAACACCGCTCACTATAAGCTGACGGCCTTCGTCCTCGGGGCGGCCTGGGCGGGTATGGCGGGGAATATCTACGCGGCCAAAATGAGTATTATATCCCCCGAGTCCTTCACCTTCTGGGAGTCGGTCCTGATCTTCGCCATAGTAATCCTGGGCGGGTCGGGAAGTATTCCCGGAGTGTTGCTGGGGGCATTCCTCGTCATCGGTTTGCCGGAGGTTTTCCGGCAGTTTGGCAGCGCTCGAATGCTCATGTTCGGGGCGGCCATGATAGTGATGATGATTTTCAGGCCTCAGGGACTCCTGCCGGCGCGCCGGCGCGCTTATCGGCTGGACAGGTTGCCCTCCGGGAGAGGAGGAGCATGAGCCTGCTCCGGCTAAACGGCGTTACTAAGAATTTCGGCGGCCTGAGCGCCGTCCGCGGTCTTTCGTTCGATCTGGAAGAGGGAATCGTCATGGGTCTGATCGGACCGAACGGGGCCGGAAAAACCACGGTCTTTAACCTGATCACTGGAATCTACAGACCCGAGGCAGGTGATATCTTCTTCGATGGCCTCTCGCTGCTCAAGCTTGGCGCTCACCGGAGGGTAGCCATGGGCATTGCCCGCACCTTCCAGACGATCCGATTGTTCCGGAATCTTTCGGTTTTGGAAAATGTGCTTGCAGGCTGCCATTGCCGGATGAAAGCCGGCGTTCTCGAATCAATGTTCCGCCTTCCTGCCCAGCAGCGGGAAGAACGCAAAGCGCTGGAAACGGCGCTGAATGCACTTGAACTGGTGGGGCTTGGTAGTCGTGCGGAACAGCCCGCAAACAATCTCTCCTATGGTGACCGGCGGCTTCTGGAAATCGCCCGCGCTGTGGCCACAGGGCCGCGCCTGCTGATTTTGGACGAGCCGGCGGGCGGCATGAACGAGCACGAAACCGCACAGCTCATTTCGCTCATATTTACAATTCGTGACATGGGAATAACCGTGTTGCTCATCGAGCACCACATGACACTGGTGATGAGGGTTTGCGAACGCATTTTGGTCATGGAGTACGGCCGCAGGATCGCCGAAGGGGCGCCGGAGGAGATCAGGCGGGATCCCGGGGTGGTAGACGCTTACTTGGGCGCCGAGGATAACTGGTGAGTATGGCTCTCCTGGAAATTACCGGCCTGCGCGTCAAATACGGAGATGTTGAGGTCCTTCACGGCATCGACCTCAGGGTTGACCGGAATGAAATAGTTGCCATTCTGGGCGCCAACGGCGCCGGCAAATCGACCGCCTTGATGACTATAAGCGGTTTGGTGAAAGCCTCGAAAGGAAAGATAGGCTTCGACGGCCAGCTTATTCACCAGCTCCCGGGGCATGAAATCGTCAGGCGGGGTGTCGCCCAGGTCCCTGAAGGACGGCGTATATTCGGCACGCTTACGGTGCAGGAAAACATGAACCTTGGCGCCTATCTTTCTCGGGACAAAAAACAGGTAAAACAAACCCGGGAATGGGTGCACAGCCTTTTCCCGGTGCTCGAAACCCGGCGCGGCCAACTTGCCGGCACACTTAGCGGTGGTGAGCAACAGATGCTTGCTATCGGCCGGGCGCTCATGGGGCGCCCCAAAGTCCTTTTGCTGGACGAGCCAAGCCTGGGACTGGCGCCTCTGGTTGCTAATGCAATCTTTCGGACGATTCTCGAAATCAATGAATCTGGCGTAACGGTGGTATTGGTGGAACAAAACGCCAGGGCGGCCCTGAAACTGGCGCGCCGCGGCTACGTTATGGAACTGGGGAACATTGTGTTGGAAGACTCTGCCGACGCCCTGCTCGGTAACCCCGAAGTTCAGTCGGCCTATCTCGGCGGCGGGAAGCCCTGAGGCTCAAGAATCGAAATCGCTTTGCATGATGACTTCCAAAGGAGAATGTATGCCGATAAATCTCAAGGATCGGTTCCGGTCGGCATGGCGAAAAGGGGGCATGGAACACGCGGTCCGAACGGGCGTGGGGGCGGCGTTGTCTTTGGGCGCCGCGCGGCTTTTGGGCATGCCGGAAGCTTTCTGGGCGCCGGTCACGACACTGATCGTACTGCAGTCCACCCTCGGGGCTGCATGGGACATCTCAAAAGCGCGCCTTATTGGGAACGTCCTGGGCGCCGCATCGGGAGGAGTGGTGCTGACTTATCTGGGCACTAACATGATCGTGTTGGGACCGATGATTTTTGTATTCGGGCTGATTTGCTCCCTCCTGCATCTCGGCCAGCCCGCCTATCGATTCGCGGGCATCACGTACGCGATTATCACGCTGACGGTGCGGGCATCTGCGCCATGGGTCATAGCAGTTCACCGTTTCATCGAGGTTTCGCTTGGTATCGTGGTCGCCCTCCTTCTTGTGGCAGTCTGGCCTGAGACAGAGGTGACGAGTGGGAAAAATCCAAGGGAAAAGCGGTCTTGATTTTCGCGCTATTCAAATTGAAGCGGCATTCCAAATATTGTTGCCGGGAAAATGTGCTATGTCAATGTAACGACGCTTGGTTGTGGCGCTCACCCGGCATAATGTCTCCCCGCCTACGGCACAATCGCAAATTTCCCCCTCCAAAAATCGAAAAGGGCCACGGCCAATTAGCCGTAACCCTTTCGAATTTCTGGTGGCGAGGCGGTGAATCGAACACCGGACACGAGGATTTTCAGTCCACTGCTCTACCGACTGAGCTACCTCGCCACAGGCCAGGGAATCTAGCCGAATCGCGGCATGGTGTCAAGGGAAGAGTGGACCGGTAAGAGCGGACCTGGCTCTATCTTTCGCCTTCCGCCCCCGCTTCGTCTTTTGGTGGATGGCTCAACTTTATCAGGAGTTCGTCCAGGTCGTCGTCGGAAAGCTCAATTACAAAATCGTCGTCGGGTTTGTCGCTCTCAGGGCCATCCGGTCCGGTAGACGCTTTAAAATCAGCGGCGGAGATCGCCGCCGCCTCGGCAAGGTCCGGCAGGTCGAGCGGGAGTTCCTGTTCCGGAACGGCGGTCGCTGCCGCTGCCGGTGATTCGTCCCTGGGTTCGGGCAGATAATCGTCCGGGTCGAAAACCAGTTCGAGTTTGTCTGAAGCCTGCTCCGGGGGCATCTCGGCAAGGTCCGGCAGGTCCGGCGGGAGTCCCTGTTCCGGAACGGCGGTCGCTGCCGCTGCCGGCGATTCGTCCCTGGGTTCGGGCAGATAATCGTTCGGGTCGAAAACCAGTTCGAGTTTGTCTAAAGCCTGCTCCGGGGGCATCTCGGCAAGGTCCGGCAGGTCCGGCGGGAGTCCCTGTTCCGGAACGGTGGTCGCTGCCGCTGCCGGTGATTCGTCCCTGGGTTCGGGCAGATAATCGTTCGGGTCGAAAACCAGTTCGAGTTTGTCTGAAGCCTGCTCCGGGGGCATCTCGATCTCAGGCGGTTCGGGCAGGGTAAAATCGGCATCGTCGGTATCGGCCCGCATTTGAATCGGCGATTCCTCGTCATCGGCCGCGAAAGCCGACTTATCCATGAGCAGGTCGAGTTCTTCATCGGTGAGGTCGAGCAGGCTGAAATCCTCCTCCGCCTCCTCGGCTTTGAGGATGCTGAGCGGAGCCGCCGCCGCTTCAGTTTCCGGCTTGGCCGGCCAGGGGACGGTCTCGATCCCTTCATCAAAGTCCAGCGGTTCCGACATTGCGATCGCCGCTGGTTGGTTTTCCTGGTTTACAGGGGGCGCGTAGTCCCTTAGAAGGGGCCCAAGCAGAAATGGGATCGCCGGGGCAGTGCCGGAAAATCCAAGACCGTGTCTTACGTCCGCCAGCTTCGTCCGGCACCTTTTACATTCGGAAAGATAATCGAAACTGAAATAGCCGCAGTTAGCGCACTTCATTTCAATACCCCCTTGCCTCGTCCGATTTCGAAACGGAAAAACCGCAACCGTCAGGGTCTTCAAAAATGTTTATCGATCATAGCGTGAACGAGCTTTCGTCACCCCTCGCCGCTCTTTGCTCCCATATCGCCCCAAAGAAGCTGGATAGAAGAGACAATCGCAACGGCGGCAGTTTCCAGCCTGAGCGTCCTCGGGCCAAGACTCACCGCCTTGAACCCGGCGCCGGTCAGGCGGGAGCTTTCTTCGCCGTCCCACCCGCCTTCGGGACCGATGAGGGCCAAAAAGCGCTGTATTTCCGGCCCGGAGCCGCGGCGTAAATCCGCCGGCCCGGCCCCTTGCCCGTGCTCCAATGCGAATATTCGGAGGGACTGCGCCGCTTCCCCATGCTCGGCTTCACACCAGGCCAGAAAATGCTCGAAGTCCCTGAAAATCTCAATTTCAGGCGCTCTGGCGCGGCCGCACTGGCAGATCGCCTCGGCCGCAATTTTGGACCAGCGTTCTTTCTTCTTGTCCGCCGATTTGCCCTCAAGACCGTACTGACTCCGGCGGGCCCGGAAAACAGCCAGTCGCATCACACCCATTTCGACCGCCTGCCTCACCACCAGGGCCATCGTATCGGAGCGGGCCATGCCAAGGCCGAGGGTGATCTGCAGCGGCGATTCGAATGCCGAGCGGTCTGATTCGCCGGTCAGTCGCACGCTGACGACCCCGCCGCGAATCCCGGTGATTACGCAGGCACGGGAGGCGCCCTTTCCATCCAGCAACTCTATCGATTGCCCGGCTCGGGCACGAAGCACGCCGGCCAGTTGCCGCGAAAGCTCCGGTGGCAGATCGAAACTTTCCCCAGTGCCCTGGATGACCTCGGGTGCGAAAAAGCACCTGCGCGTCATTTTTCTTACATCCCCAGCAGGTCGGAAAAATACCAGTGATAGAAAAGCTCACCCCAGAAAATGTATGAGACGGCGCCAAAGGCGAGAAACGGGCCGAACGGCAGGGATGAGCCGAGGTTTCTTCCGTACCGCCACATCAAGGGCAGAGCAATAATCATGCCCGACACCGACGATACCAGGACCGTAAACGCGGCCCCCCGCCAGCCGACGAAAGCCCCTATCATGGCGAGAAGCTTTATGTCGCCTCCGCCCAACCCTTCTTTACGCCTGAGAAACGCATATCCGGCCGCGATCGCATAGAAGATTCCGCCGCCCAGAAGTATCCCGAAAAGGGAATCCGTCCAGGAAAGCCTGGGTGTGAGAAAAGACAGGATAAAGCCGGCCGCGATCCCGGACAGGGACAGAATGTCCGGAATGAGGCCCGTATCGAGATCGATCATGGATATGATCAGCAGGAGGGAACAGAATAGGAATTCGATTCCCAGTTGAGGGTGAAGGCCATAGCGGCGGAAAAGGAGAAGCGCGAGCAGGCCGCTCAACCCTTCGACAAGCGGATATCTGGGAGATATCGAAACCTTGCAGCAGCGGCACTTTCCGCCCAGCAGAAGGTAACTGACCAGCGGAATGTTGTCATAGGCCGCAATCGGACTTCCACACGCCGGACATCTGGAAGCCGGCCGCACAATCGACTGACTTAATGGTAACCTGTGGATAACGACATTGTAAAAGCTGCCAAGAACGCACCCGATTATAAAGGCGGCGATCTGGCCTCCGATCAGCGGGATCGATTCAACAAGGGCCATGGCTGCTCACTGCTGTTTTGTCGGGCGCCCGCTCTTGGTTCTTGCCATCCGGACGCCGGTTAATCTTAGCTGTTCACTATTCTCTATTCTCTATTCTCTGTTTTCTGTCTTCCGTTCTCTGTCCTCTGTCTTCAGTCTTTTGTCCTCCGTCTTCCGTCTCCCGTTTCTTGAACTTACATGCCGGGTTTATGCAAAAAAGGGTCCCGGTTCCGGTCTTTGCCTTCCTTCGAAAAAGGACCGGGGCTTTGCACAGCGGGCAGCCCTCGCGAACCGGCTCACCCTGAAAAAGCATTTTGCATTCCGGGTACTTGTTACACCCGTAAAAGCGGCCCCGCTTTCCCATGCGCTCCACCAGTTCGCCGCCGCAGCCCTCGCGCGGGCAATGGATGCCGGTGGATACCGGCCGGGTATTCCGGCATGCCGGATACCCGGTGCAGGCGAGAAAAGTGCCGTAGCGGCCGGTCTTGAGCGCCATGGGCTTGCCGCATTTTTCGCAGATTTCGTTCGTGATGGTCGGCTGTGCGTGTTCCACGGAATGAATGTGTCCCTTTTCGTCCCTTTCGTAGTCGGAGGTAAAGGAACATTTCGGGTATCCGCTGCAGGCCAGAAATGCGCCGTTGCGGCTCAAACGGATGAGCAGCGGTTTAGTGCAGCGCGGACAGCTCAAGTCCGTGGGCAGACCCGAAGTCTTCAGATTCTTCATCTCCTTGCGGGCTGATTCGATGGCCTTTGAAAAGGGGCCGTAGAACTCGCTGAGGAGGTTCTGGGACTGGAGGCCTCCGCGTTCCACCTCATCGAGGTCCTTTTCCAGATTGGCGGTAAACTCCACATCGACAATTGTGGGAAAGTTGGCGGAAACAAGGCTGTTGATTATCATTCCCAGTTCGGTTGGAATTAGCCGCTGTTTGCTGCGCGAAACGTATTCGCGGTCCATGATCGTCGATATTATGGTTGCGTAAGTGCTCGGCCTTCCGATCCCCAGTTCTTCGAGAATTTTGATCAGGGTGGCTTCGGTGTACCTGGGCGCGGGCTGTGTAAAATGCTGCTTCGGTTCGATTCCGATCAGGTCCACGGGCTGGCCTTGACTCACTTCCGGCAGCTTTTCCTCGGCTTTTCCCTCCTGCGCATCGTCGGCCCCCTCCTCGTAAAGAGTCAGAAAACCGGGAAAGGCGATCTGGGATCCGATGGCCCTAAATATATAATCACCGGCCTGGATGTCTATCGTGGTCTGGTTTATCAGGGCCGAGGCCATCTGGCAGGCGACGAATCTTTTCCAGATCAGGGTGTAGAGGTTCAACTGCTCCTTGCTGAGAAATTTTGAGACGCTTTCGGGTGTGCGGCCGACATCCGTCGGCCGAATCGCTTCATGCGCTCCCTGGGCCGTCTGCCTGGATTTATAGAAGATCGGCTTGGGCGGCACGTATGCGTCTCCCCATCGGGCGCCGATGAACTCTCTGGCCGCCTGCGCTGCCTCCTGGGAAAGCCTCGTCGAGTCGGTGCGCATATAGGTGATGAGACCGACCGCGCCGTCCTGCCCGACCTCGATTCCTTCGTATAGCCTCTGGGCTATGCTCATGGTTTGCCGGGCCGAATAGTGAAACCTTCGCGCCGCGTCCTGCTGGAGCGTACTGGTAATAAAGGGAGGGGATGCTCCCTTTTTCCGCTGCTTTTTTTCGACATCGCTCACGTGATAGAGCGCAGTCTTGAGCGCCTTCACATGGCGTTCGGCTTCCGACTGCGAGCCGATGACGCACTTCTTCTTTTTGCACCGGATCAGTTGAGCCCGAAAAGGAATGACCCCGGTAGGAGAGTCGGGGCGCGGACTGAGCACGGCCTCGATCGTCCAGTATTCCTGAGATTCGAATTTTTGAATTTCCTCCTCGCGGTCGCATATCAGCCTCAGGGCTACAGACTGCACCCTCCCGGCACTCAGGCCGGCGCGGACTTTTTCCCATAAAAGAGGCGATATCATGTAGCCGACGAGCCGGTCGAGGATTCGTCTTGCCTGTTGCGCTTCAAAGAGTTTGAGGTTCAGGTCGCTTGGGTTTTCAAGGGCCTCGTTGATTGCCTTGCGGGTAAGCTCGTAAAAGAGAACTCTTCGAACCGGTTTCGCCGTGGCGCCGATCTCTTCGGCAATATGCCAGGCAATGGCTTCTCCTTCCCGGTCGGGGTCCGGGCCGAGATAGACGGCATCGGCCTTCGTTGCCGCCTTCTTGAGTTCGTCCAATATTTTTTTCTTGCCGCGCATTACCTGGTATTGCGGTTTGAAGTGCTCATTGACATCGACGCCGAGTTTATTGCCCGGGAGGTCCTTGACATGTCCGACGCTGGCCTTGACTACGAAGTCCTTGCCCAGATAGCGCTCAAGGGTTTTGGCCTTGGTTGGCGATTCAACGATCAAAAGCGATTTCGACATTCTGATACAACCTCTTGGATCTACACCAGCGGAAGCGCGAAACATACCATTTCGTGCAATCCGCCGCGGTTGGCTATTTCCCGCGTAATGCGAGCCGGGTCATCACCACCCGGAAATAAAATACTTGCCCGGCAACTGACAGACAAGCCCCCCAGCTCCAGATCGAGGAGCGGAGAGGCGGCATGCCGGACCGAGGCTTTTGGCCTCGCGGGATATTTCATCTATATGTTTCGGAACCTTGTCCAAAATTCTGGAAAGAATAATTTCACCCGGACCCGAATCCGGTGACCGGCCCTGGGCTGGGGCGTTCCGAACGTGCCAAGCTAAACCGCTCTTAACGGTTAACTTTTTAAACTAACATCATCGCTGTATAATTTGCAAACTTCAATCGATATTCTATAACGACTTCAACTACTTATCTCTATAAATAAAATACTTTCCCGGCAACTGCGAAACAAGCCCTTTGAGTTCAAGTTCCAGAAGCAGAGCGGCTGCTCGCTGAATGGGAATGTTTGCTTCCTTGGCTATTTCGTCAATATATTTTGGAACTTTATCCAAAATCCTCAAAAGAATGGTTTCCTCGGGGCTGGTGGGCTTTTCTATTAAGGATTGTGCTCTTTCAGATCCAGTCCGCCCCAGTTTTTCCTGAGATGGAGAAGAGTCGGGGAGGGTCCCCGGGGATTGTGTGGAACGAAGAATGGGCCGGATTTCTTCAAGAATATCTTCAATACCCTCGACCAGCCTGGCTCCCTGTTTGATAAGGCGGTGCGTGCCGGTGCTGCGCATGCTTCCGGCAACGCCGGGTACGGCAAAGACTTCCCGACCCTGCTCAAGCGCAAAACGAGCGGTTATCAGAGACCCGCTCCTTTCGGCAGCTTCCACCACGACAACACCAAGGGTCAGGCCGCTGATGATGCGGTTTCTCAATGGGAAATTACCGGAAGCGGGGGGCGTGCCGGGTGGAAATTCCGTCACGAGCGCCCCTGTCCGGATTATCTCCTCCCTGAGGTCTGCATTCGCGGCCGGATAGTTTACGTCCAGCCCGCAGCCCAGGACGGCCAGGGTTCTTCCGCCGGCTCTGAGTGCCCCGCGGTGCGCAGCCGAGTCGATGCCGAGCGCGAGGCCGCTGACTACCGCAATGCCGCTGAGGGCCAGATCGGAGGCCAGGTTTTGGGTGAATATGATCCCGGCGGGCGAGGCAAGCCTCGATCCCACTACGGCAATGGAAACCAGGTCCCTGGGTTCCAGCGCGCCCGATGAAAACAAAACGGCGGGATGGTCCGGGATCTTTGCCAGGTTTGCAGGATAATCATCGTCGCCGATGCATATCAGCCGGAAGTTATTTTCCGTTAATTTTCTCCATTCCGATTCGGGGTCTTTTGCAAACCGTTTTGCGGCAAGCGCCTGGAGCGCTTTATTCGCCGGCAGGCCGGTTTCTCGCAACTCTTCGAGCCGGGCCGCCAGGATCTTTTCGGGAGATCCGAAAGCCTCCAGAAGGCGCAATATGGACCGGTTGCCAAGGCCGGGTATCAGCCTGAGCTTTAACCAGGCAATCCGGCCGGGCTCCCGGTCGCTGGAAATACAATGATCATTGCCGCTGCTCTGTATCGGCCACCCCCGTTGAAATGATGTTCCGGTCCGAGGACCCCGAGCGGCTCAACCCCGCTTGATCGAAGTCAGCCTGTCGGCAGGATAACTATATGGCGGCGCCGGATTTGTCAAATAGGTACGAACGGTATCTTTATATCATGTCAATACGCGTGTCTCGATGATGCAGGTCAGGATAATGCAGGTCAGGAACTTTGCCCGGTAACCTCCTCGATCATTTGCTCCAGGTAGAAGCGATCGCGGTAGGGGCTGTCGGCGGCGCCGGAGGGGCAGATCGAAATACAGTTGCCGCATCCCTTGCAAAGGGCTTCATCGACAACCGCGTATCGGAAACCGGGTAAATTGGTGCTAAAGTTGACCGCGCGGTAAGGACAGGCATTCACGCAGCGTCCGCATCCACGGCACAATCTCTCGTCGATGAAAACGGTATAACCTTTGTTGAGCCTCGGGCCTCGCGGCATGACGGTTGCCGCGAGAATACCGGCCGCTGTGCCCTTCAAGCGTTCGGACAAGCTGATTCCGGGAGGGCTTGCCAGCAGAAGCCCAGGGATGGAAGTCGCCCCCGGAACCAGGAACGGGACCTCTTTCAACCCTTCGACCTGCATCGAGTAAGAAAACTCATGCGGCAGTATGCCGTGGTGAGGCAGGTAGGCCATTTTCTTTCGTGCATGGGCTCCAAGAATTACCGATCCGGCGCTGAATACCTGGCTGGTGCCGTCCTCCATATTCACAATCACCTGGAAATCGCCAACAGTACCCTTCATAGATCCGGCGCGCGATCCGAAAAATGCATGGACGTTGGGGGAATAGGGCAGGGGAGGAAGCGGTTTATCCGGGCTGCCGAACAGAAATACCTCCATTCCCATTTGCCCCAGGGCGCGCGCGCTTCTCAGCACGGCTTCGCAATCGCCGATAGCGGCCGTGGTAAAATTATACCGGCGCCCCGGCGCAGGCAGGGACCTTAGATTTTCAGCGCGTTGAACGGATCTTTGCAGGAGCCCTTTAGAGCGGCTTAAAGCAAGGATACGGTCATTTTTCAACATCGCCAGAGCCTCGCCTCTAAAGTTGCACATCTCGGCCATTGCCCTCGGTATGCCCGTGCCCTGAAAGAGAGCGGTTTTCAGCCTGCTGCGCTGATCGGTGCAGGCGCTGCAGATAAAATCAAGAGGACAGCAGACGCAGGAAGCCAGCACCAATCGCGTCAGGCCTTTTCCACGGATAGTCCTGAGTATTGAAGCGACGCCGTCCGGTGTGCACGCTGAGCCGATAGAGCAGGCATATTCAACGCCCGGGCTTTTCGAAAGGCTGGATATGAACGCTTCCAGCTCAAGGTCCCAGCCGAGCGAATCATTGCAGCGGCATACGAAAACACCGATGCGAATCTCCGATGAGAGCTGCGGTCCGGGCGGTAAAAAAGACATGCCGTGTCCCTTCATGCGAGGAACGCTATCCCCGAGTTTCAGGAGGGCTTCGGCCGCGGCGGCAAAACCGCGCAGCGTGAGGGCTGAAATATCGGAGCCGGCGGATTTGGAGCTATATGCCCGGATGATGTCCTCTCCCTTTATTCCCGGCGCCGCAGCCGGGTCGGCAACAATGACCACGCCCGCGCGTTCGACAGCGTCGATCGGATCGTCGGTGTGAAAAACGGCCCCAGCGTCGGAGCAGGCGGCAACACACTGGAGGCAATCGCAACAGACGCCGCATTGCAGGCATCTGGATACCTCGGAATGGACCTGATCTTCTGTCAGGCCGGAGTCTACCTCGCCACGGAGCGTGTTGGGCGATATCGGTTTTAGCTGTGAGCTGCGGGCGCGAGGAACGGATGGAGTTTCGGGTGTGATCCGGGGGAAGTCAAGGTCCTCAGGCCGGGAGGAGCAAGGGCCGGTTGCCGCGCCTGTCAGGAAGCGGTGAACGGCAGCCGCAGCCGCACGGCCGGAGGCCATGGCCGAGACGACCGTCGAAGCCCCGGTTACGGCATCGCCCGCTGCAAAAATATTTTCCATACGGGTCCTGCCCGCTTCATCCACTCGGATGAGACCATCAGGCGTGGAAAACTCACCTTCACAGCCGTCGAGAAAAGCCAGGTTTCCTTTCCGTCCGGTGGCAATGACCGCGCGTTCAAACTCAATTTCGAGCGGCTTGCCGCCATCCGCAGGGATAGGCCATGAAACTCCTTTGGCGTCCGGCGGACCCGGTATGGTCGGAAGAAAACGCATGGCCCTCAGCGCGCCGTCTTCTCCCAGGAACTTTATCACTTTGAGGCTGGTCTTTATCGCCGCTCCCTCGCTCAGCATTTCTTCCACATCGCGCGCCTGGGCCGGGATCAGTTCCCGGGGGAACCAGGAAATCAGTGTGACCTCGGCGCCGAGACGAACAAGTGTGCGTGCGGCTTCAACGGCGGAGTCGCCGTCGCCGATGACGGCGGCTCTGCCGGATATGGACTTTATCTCTCCGCGCCACACGGCGGATAGAAACGAGACACATCCCAAAACCCCGTTCAGATCTTCTCCGGGGACATTTAGCTTTCGGTCCTCACCTAATCCGCTGGCGAGCAGGGTGGCCGAGAAGCCGTCGGCGTCCCGGGAAGCTTGATAGGCGCAGTCGAGGCGGAATTCGACCCCCATCCGGCGCAGGTACTCTATTTCCCTGTTGAGCACCTGCCTCGGGAGCCGGTAAGGGCCGATTGCGAAGCGCAAAAGGCCTCCGGGCTCACGATCTTTCTCAAATACGGTGACGGCATATCCGAATCGCACAAGATCATATGCCGCTGAAAGTCCGGCAGGTCCCGAACCCACAACGGCGATTCTCTCCGGCCGGGTCCCGGCCGATCCGACATTGGCCGGGTCCGGCACGGCGTTATCAGCGACGAATCGCTTTATATCACGTATGGCAAGCGGCTGATCGAGGTCGTTTCTGCGGCATGCGGTTTCGCACGGATGTGTGCAAATCCTTCCGCAGATGCCGGGCAGAGCGTTGTCCTTCCTGATGAGTTCCAGCGCCTCGGCGTATTTTCCAACACGCGCCAGAGCGACATATCCCTGGACATTGACTCCCAGGGGACAATTGACCTGGCAGAGAGGAGTTCTGCGTTTGTCGATTATCGGCCTTCCCGGGATGGCATTCCTGCCGCCGTACTTTACGGCCTTTTCTCCGTCGGGGCCGAGAACAGGGCAGTTTTCCCAGCAGAGACCGCAAAGGGTGCACCTGTCGGCATTGATGTAAGAGGCCAACTTCCTGTAGCGTATTGAGAAACCCTGAGACGTGCGCTTGACCGACCTGATGGAAGAAGAAGTAAGAAGTTTAATCCTGGGATTTCTCATCATCCGCAAAAGCCCGGGCCTTTGAGCATAATTGAAGCTGACTCCGGAAGGCATCCGCCAGGTATCGGAGGCCAACTTTTTGTTCAGGTCGGGTGCTTCGTCGATGAGGGTGACAAATATCCCCAGTTCACCCAGTTTATTGGTGGCGGCGATCCCGGCAGGGGTTGCTCCGATGACGCATACTTTCTGAAGGCGTTCTTTTGTGCTTCTCATGAACCGGCCTCATTTTTCGGCGTCGCCCCTGATACCAGCCGGCTCTGCCGGAAAGCCCCTTTTCTATTGAAAGCGCCTGCCTGCCGTAGGCTTTTTGAGAACCTTGGAGAAGGAATGGGCAATTGAGTGCGAAGAATGTCGATGTCACAAAGCCGGAAGTGACGCTGTCACCCATCGATTTCGAGCCGGGTTTTTCGGCAATGCGCGCGGTTCGGGTCGGGAAGAGCTAAATGAACGGTGAATCTTGAAAGACCAAACATGAACTCATCGGCAACGTAGATCCATTGTCAGCAGGTTGCCGCCGGTTGCGTTAACCCGTTCGGACGCGCGGGCCGGGATCAAAGCCTTGCGCGTCTGAATGCAGGCGATTGGCCTGTTCGATATGATTTCATGAAGATCGTATTAACAAGTATCAGGAATTGATTTCGACTAAAATAAACTCAAGTATTTTAAATGCATCTTTCTCAGCTTATCGAGACGATCCTCTGAATAGAAGATACATTCGCTCATTTGTGAATCGCCCGAGGCTATATCCATTGCAAGTGTTCTGCAGTTCGGCGCGCCGCACAACCCGCAATCAAGTCCCGGTAGAGTTGTAAGCACCGCTTCCGCCTTTTTTATACGGGCAATCCGTTCTTTTATGTGTCCTCTATTACTGGCCGCAAGATCCAGTTTGATATCGACCCTGCCATAGAAATTCTCCTGGGCGTAACGCCTTTCCACTTCCGATTCCATCCACGGGTCCTTTTCGGGAAGTTCAGCCATCGATCTTAGCAGCCTGTGGCGAGTAACGTAGAAGTTATCGACAGTGAGGTTTCCATTGACACATCCGGCCCAGCAGGCATAACACTCGAGAAAGTCGATATTCCGGAGTTTTCCTTTTTCTATATCATCGAAGACTCTGATGATATTGGAAAGGCCGGTTAAAGACATATAGCGGTAGCCTTGCAGATTCTTTCGTTGTCCTTGAGCCAGCGGCCATTGAAGTATTCTCGTATCATGGAGTAGATCCTGCAGCGGGATGTTGGGTTCTTTCAATTTCTTATGGTGTTGATATACAGCAGTTAAAATGCCGTTATATACATCCGAAATTCCAATTGATCCGCCGATGTTACCTCTTCTTACCCCTTCGGCAGGCTCGAGGATAGATGTTGATTTGGCCTGACATGAAGTAATGTATATTGCGCCTATATCATCTTCTGGAATACCCTGTTCTTTTGAGAACCTGAGTTTGACTTGGCGGCTTGCGAGTTCACGCGGCGGATATATTGGAATAAGTTGTTCGATCATTGCCGGGTAGGAAACCTGGATAAGCCTTACGATTACTGGGCAGGTGCTGGATATGAGAGGAAAACGGCCTTTCCACTTTTCCACGTAATCGCGAATGGCGCGATTGATGAGCGCAACTTCAACACCAAAGAGCCATACAGAGTCAAAACCGAGAGATTTTAGCCCTTCGACAATATGGGCCGCGGAGACTTCCATAGGGAAATGGCCGAAAAGAACAGGCGATGGAACCGCCACTTTATATTTAAAATTCCGGACCTCTTTTAAGGAGTGAGTTGCAGGCAATATCGCTTCAGAAGGGCAGACTTTCAGGCAGTGTCCGCAATCTATGCACTTTTCAGATATGACTTGCGCCTTCCCTTCTCTCACGCGGATCGCCTGTGTGGGGCATGCTCTCATGCAGAAAAGCTTGCCTCTGCATTTCTCATGATCGATTTTGAAGCTATGAGCATGCATCCTGGTTCAGCCTTATGCGGGCGGAAAGTTTAGTGCCCTTTCCGACATCCGATTCAATTGCTAAAAAATCCGAATTCTTCTTTATGTTTGGCAGCCCCATTCCAAATCCGAAACCCATTTCGCGCATCTTATCGTTGGCGGTGGAAAATCCTTCCTGCATAGCCTGCTCGATGTCGGCTATCCCCGGTCCTCTATCGGCCATCTCCAGACATATATCTTCATCCGTAATGATGAAGCTTAAAGTAGCAATGTTTGCGTACATGACTACATTCATTTCCGCCTCGAATGCTATTATTACAGAGCGGCGTATTATAGTAGGATCAATATGGAGGCCTTTTAATACCTCTTTTATTTCACTGGAGCTTTCACCTGCTTTATCAAAGTTTCCACCCAAGATGGTGAAAGATTTCCTGAACAGTTCTTCGGCCATTAGTACTTGACACCTTTCATGCCACATTCCCGCAAGAGACCGCAGACGTCAAACATTCCAAGTCTAGTTGCCATTACGGGTATGCCTTTTTCCTGGGCCAGTGAAACAGTATTGTCGTTCGGAAGCCTTCCTCTGACATATATAATTGCCTTCACATCAGCGATTATGGCGGTCCTGACTGATTGAATGTTTGTCAGCCCTGTAACCATCAGAGCGCCCGGGTGTGGAACGGCAAGGATTTCACTCATTCCATCGGAAGCCAGCACCGTATCCACTTCAATAATTGATATGTCGTTATTTGCTGTCAAAAGATCGCATTGAAGAATATCTCTTATCTCACCCAACTTCATCTTATGCGGACCCTTTCGATAATTCCCGGATGGAATGGAACACCGCGGCCGGGACAGGATTGAGTCATGGCTCGGATCGCGACTCCGGGGTCGTTTGCCCGGCAAGGGCCTCGTGAATCGATTTGGCCGCTTTTCTGCCCGCGCCCATGGCACTGATAACGGTGGCAGCGCCCGTCACGACGTCGCCTCCTGCCCAGATTCCATCAAGAGATGTCCTGCCGGTCTCGTCATCTGCTTCAATGTTTCCTTTCCTGCCGACAGAAAGACCCGGTGTTGTCATCGGAATAAGTGGGTTTGGGCTATTGCCGATGGCGCATACGACCGCATCGATTTTCATTCGGAACTCAGAGCCTTTGACAGGTATCGGACTTCTTCGCCCCGATTTATCCGGTTCGCCCAGTTCCATTTTCAGGCACTCAATTTCAGTCAGCCAGCCCTGTTCATTGCCGATGAGGCGTATGGGCAGAGTCAGAAAGTTGAAAATAACCCCTTCCTCTTCCGCATTTTCAACTTCCTCCAGTCTGGCAGGCAGCTCATGGCGGCTTCGCCGATATACGATACGCGCTTCGTCGGCGCCCAGCCTTAATGCCGTCCTGGCTGAATCCATGGCAACGTTGCCGCCGCCCACTACCGCTACTCTCGCCGGTCTTTTTATGGGCGTATCATAGGCCGGAAAACGGTACCCCTTCATCAGGTTGCAACGGGTGAGATACTCATTGGCGGAATAAACGCCGTTAAGGTTTTCTCCATCAATTCCCAAAAACCAGGGCAGGCCGGCTCCCGCGCCAATGAAGACGGCATCGAATTCCCGGAGCATGCTCTCCATTTTTTTGGTTTTACCCACGATGTAATCAAGATGGAGTTTTACTCCGAGACTCTTAACGTATTCGACCTCGCGTTTTACGATTGCCTTGGGGAGTCTGAATTCAGGAATCCCGTACGTCAAAACCCCGCCTGCCTCGTGGAGCGCTTCGAATATGCTCACTTCATATCCCAGCAAAGCGAGATCGTTTGCTACCGTAATTCCGGCCGGACCGGAGCCGACAATGCCGACTCTCTTGCCGTTGGCAGGAGCCATCTCAGGCTTTTCGATTTTGCCCTTGGACGCTTCCCAATCGGCCAGAAAGCGTTCGAGCCTTCCGATGGAAACCGGATCGCCCTTCTTCCCAAGGAGGCACTGCTGCTCGCACTGTTCCTCCTGGGGGCAGACCCGGCCGCAAACGGCCGGAAGAGCGTTTGTCTCCTTGATTCTTTTGATGCCTTGAACAAAATCACCGTCGGCGATGCATTTGATAAATGAAGGGATATTTACGGCAACCGGGCATCCTTCCCTGCATTGCGGCTTTTTGCAGTTGAGGCATCGGCCTGCTTCTTCGAGAGCCAGGGATTCGGTATAGCCGAGCGCAACTTCATCGAAATTTCTGATTCGCTCGAAGGGTTCCTGCTTAGGCATGGGCCGGCATTTGTAATCGATCTTCTTAGCCAAGTTCCTACACCTCCGGAGTCGAAACTAAACCAGTTTTCACAAAGTTATCTGTTCGTCAAAAGTGAGAAGCACAGCCGCTCTTGCGAAGCGGATGGATTTCTTCAGGGTTGTATGTGCGCCGCCTGTTGAGAAACTCCTTCCAGTCGATTTCGTGACCGTCGAAATCCGGGCCGTCGACGCACGCGAACTTGGTTTGGCCGGCAACGGTCAACCTGCACACTCCGCACATACCGGTGCCGTCTATCATGATGGGATTCATGCTTACCATCGTCTTCACATGCAAATCCCTGGTTGTCTCGCTCACCCTCATCATCTGGAGAGTGCACCCATTTGCAATGATGCGGTCCGGCTTGATCTTTTCCATTGTGAATATCTCGGGAAGTCTTGACAGGTGTCCCTTGAACCCTGCAGTGCCGTCACGAGTAATCTCTATGACCCGTTCGGAAATCTCTTTGAATCTGTTCTGCCAGTAAAGGAGGTAGGAACTTCGAGCTTCAAGAATCGTATAAACCTTGTTCCCGGCCTCTTTTAGCGCGCGGGCGATAGGATAAATACTTCCGATACCATAACAGCCGCCTATGCAAACAACCGTCCCAAAATTAGCCGTCTCGGTCTCGCGGCCCAGCGGTCCTGCATAAGTGGGAATCTCATCACCCGGCTTGAGTCGTGCCAGTTTGGCGGTTGAGGCGCCCACCTGCATGAATATGGTCGTTACGGTGCCGGCGTCTCTGTCCCAGTCGGCCGCCGAAAGCGGAACCCGCTCGCCTTCTTCATCGGGTCTCACAATGACAAAGTTTCCGGGTTGAATCGCTCCGGCAACTTCCGGCGCTTCCACGATAAACTCATGCAGGTTGGGAACAATCATTCGGCGCTCGATCACTCGATACATCCCGTGCCTCCCAACAGGTTCTATTGCTCTTTTCGCGTTTTCTTATTCTTCTGATTCGTTTTCACCGCCGATACGACGGATACCTTGATCGGGTTCGCCTTCGAACGATAAAGCGGCTCGAGGTTTTTAGAGCGCCCCAGGCCTCCGAAAGCGGTAGGAATGTGAAAATAGATCGCTCCCTTGGGGCAATATGGATCTGCTTTTGCGATTGAAGTCACTTCAATGTCGCCTGATGAAATCGTGGCGAGATCTCCGGACTTGATACCCAGATTTTCGAGATCGTCAGGATTGACGCGAAACCCTTCCTCAAGGGCAAGTTCTGACAGACCCTCCACAACATGGGATAAATCGATATTGCGATGTCTGAAGCCGGCAGGTTCGGCGATCAAAAGGAAATTGCCCTTCCCCGTGATTGGGCCGTCCAGGTTGTCCATCGGCAGATTGCGCTGAGGAGTCAGTGTGCGCGGTTTCCTGTCAGGCTTTTCAGGAAAACCGGGGATATTTTGGTGTATTTCTTTAAAAACATCCACTGCGTCTTCGTATTTCATATTTTTACAGCCGAGTTCTTGGGCCAGCTCCGAAAAGATCTGCCAATCAGGACGGGAAAAGCCGGTAACCGCGCCCTCAGGAATAGCCTCAATCTTCACAAGCTCCTGGATTCTGCCCTCGACGTTGATGAGACTCCCCTCGGCTTCCGCAAAACTTGAAGCAGGCAGAAAGGCGTCAATTTCGAAAGGAGGGTAGTAAATATCCTGTGAAATTATGTACTCGCAATCGGGGCGTTCAAAGAAAGGAGACTCACCCACAAGGTAGAGGACCTTGGGTTTCCTGCGTTTTTCGATTACGTCGGCCAGAGAAATGCCATTTTGCCCTGATGCAGCCATTCCCGGAAGAATCTCGCCAAAAGCGCCAAGCTCCAGTGCGCCTCGAACGTTTGAGCCGTGATAGAGCGGCATGAAAATCGTGTTCTTGCGTTCGGCCACCTTGAAAATTGCCTCGATAAGCTTTGTTTTTTCCCCGTATCCCAGGACAGTAGGCCCGATGACGACGGCAAGGCGTTGGGAGAAGGAGATCGCTTCCGTTGCCTTTCTGAGATCTTTCTCGTCGACGCGTGCGCTTCTTGCCGCTTTCTTCAGATCGCACTTTTGGCCGGTGAGGATCCGGGCAAATGCGTCAAGGATTACCCCTTCCTTGCCGGGGAACGGTTGGAGGGAAAAATCGGTATAATGCGCCAGGTTTGATTCCCTGGCGTCTATTGTGACCAGTTTTGCGCCTTCATTGAGGGCGCGCCTGATTTGCACGCCGATGATCGAGAAATAAAATCGGGAATCCAAACCGACTGCAATTACGGAATCGGCCTGCGCGAGACCATTTATTGAGATCGGCAGCGCCAGAAGCCTTGACCATAACCCCAGTCCTCCGGGAAGGCTCAGGCGCCCGGTGGAATCGATACTGTCGCAGTTCATGCAGGATCGAACAAACTTCTGAGCGGTATAAAGGCCCTCGTTGGTGAGATCGCTTGAGACGACCATTAAGAATTCTTCAGGCTTTAGACCGGCGAGCCTGCTGCTGACTTCTTGTTGCGCCTCGGCCCAATTCACTTCGCGGAAATAGATACCGCGTCTGAGCATGGGTTTTTTGGCGCGTTCGTGATGGTGGGTGGTTTCGGGCAGGGAGAATCTGCCGCGCACGCATAGCTGACCGTCGTTTATTTCAGGGTCGTTGTTCGGATAAGCCTTGGAAAGCATCCCGGCTTTGTGGTGAAGATCGATCCGGCAGCCCAAAGCGCAGAACGGGCAGGTCGATACTTCTATCCCATCGGGCTTACCGTCCCATTTTGAGCTTTTGTCGGCCAATGCTCCGGTCGGGCAAACCGAGACGCATGCACCGCAAAACTCACAGCCTGCCTCCACATGACTGTTGCCATACGCCGGGCCGATCCGTACCTTCGGCCCCCGGTATTTAAACGCCAGGACCGAAGTTCCCCTTACCTCCTGGCACATCCTCACACAGCGCCCACAGAGGATACAGATATTGTAGTCCCTGTCGAAAAACGGATCGTCATGTTCGGCCTCGTAGCCGCGATAATATATCGGATAGGATATTTCAGTCAGCCCGACTCTTTCCACCACGGTTTGAAGTTCGCACTGGCCGTCATTCGGGCAGTAACGGCAACCTGTGGTTACGCCGGTCTTCCTGATGGTGACCTGGTATTGTTTGCACTCTTCCGCTTCAGAACAAAGGAGGCAACTGGATGGGTGCTCGCTCAGAATGAGTTGAAGAACTTCTTTGCGCATGTCCCTGAGGGTGGTGGTGTCTGTAAGCACTTTCATGCCTTCCTGGGCGACTGTGCTGCATGCCAGGGGATAGCCTCGCATGCCCTCCACTTCCACAACGCACATACGGCAGCCGCCAAAGGGGGATAGGTCCTTGTGAGAGCAAAGCGAAGGGATATAGATGTCATTCAGTTCCGCGGCCCTCAGCAGGCTCACGCCCGCAGGGAAGGAAATTTCGCGGTGGTCGATCTCCATTTTGAGCGTACTGGAATTCTTTGTTCTGATTGCTTCCTGAATCACGTTAGCCTCACGATTCAATGACAATGGCGTCGCCGGCGATGGCGTCAAAACGGCAAACTTCATAGCAAGACCGGCATTTGATGCATTTGGTTTTGTCAAGGTTATGAGGTTCTGAACGAGGGCCGCTGATGGCGCCGGTCGGGCACATTTGAACGCAGCGTTCGCAGCCGGTGCACTTTTCCTTGATTATGCGGTAGACGACCAGATCGCGGCATACGGCCGCAGGACAACGCTTTTCCACAATGTGGGACAGAAACTCTTCACGGAAATATTTCAGTGAACTCAAAACGGGGTTAGGCGCCGTTTGGCCGAGACCGCAAAGGGATGCTCCTTTCACCGCTACCGCCAACTTCTCGAGTTTGGCAATGTCGGTGATTTCACCTTCCCCTTTGGATATTTTCGTTAGAATCTCAACCAGATGCCTTGTCCCAACGCGGCAGGGAACGCATTTGCCGCACGATTCGGCCTGGGTAAAGCTTAGGAAATATTTGGCGGTATCCACGATGCACGTATCTTTGTCGATGACAATGAGGCCTCCCGACCCCATGATCGAACCGGCGGCGGCGAGGTTTTCATAGTCGATGGGAGTGTCGAGGAATTCTTTTCCCAGACAGCCCCCGGAAGGGCCGCCCGTTTGAACCGACTTGAATTCTTTGGACATGCCTCCGCCAATATCATAAATTACCTTGCGTAGAGTGGTCCCCAGCGGAACCTCGATAAGGCCGGTGCGCCTTACCTTGCCCACCAGGCTGAAGGTCTTCGTCCCTTTTGAAGTCTCGGTGCCGTATTGAGAATACCATTCGGCCCCATTGCGAATGATGTTGGGCAGAGTTCCCAGGGTTTCCACGTTATTGATGACGGTCGGTTTGCTCCACAGCCCAGAAACGGCGGGGAAGGGGGGGCGTGTGCGCGGCATGCCTCTTTTGCCTTCGAGGCTTGCGATGAGGGCCGTTTCTTCGCCGCATACAAAGGCGCCGGCGCCTTCCTTGATCTTGATCTCGAAGCTGAAACCGCTTCCAAGGATATTGTCGCCCAGAAGGCCTAATTGCCGGGCGGTCGCCATTGCGCCTTTCAATCGCTCTATTGCCAGGGGATATTCCGCACGGATATAAATGAATCCCTTGGTTGCACCGATCACATAACCTGCTATCAACATGCCTTCGAGCAGGGCATGAGGATCTCCCTCTATCAGGGAGCGATTCATGAACGCTCCGGGATCGCCTTCATCGGCATTACAGATCAAATATCGATCTTCGCTTTCCGTCTCCCGGCAAAAAAGCCATTTGCGCCACGTGGGGAAGCCCGCGCCGCCCCTGCCGCGCAAGCCCGAATTTTTGACCACTTCGAGGACATCGCGCCAGGGCATTGAAAGGCTTTTTTCCAATGAGGCATAACCGTCGCGGGCAAGGTAATGGTCGATATCGTCTGGATTTATAAGGCCGCAGTTTCTTAAGACGATCCTTACTTGAGGGGCGAGCATCGGATGATCGAAGAATCTTGGCGCCCCGTCGAACGGTTCTTCGCCGAAGTGGCCTACAAGGTGAGGCTTCAAAATCTCGTTTTTTACAAGGAATGCATCGAGGATGCGCCCGACGTTCTCGGGAGTGACATTGGAATAGCTTATGCGTGGTTTCCCGGGCATCTGGATATCTACAAGCGGCTCGAGGTAACACAAACCGATGCAGCCGACCCGGACTATTTCCGCTGTCCGCCTTTTCCTCTTAAGACGAGAATCTATTTCCTCTATGACTTCACCGGCCCCTGCCGCCAGGCCGCACGTCCCCGCGCCGACATATATCACGGGACGCCTGTTCTTCTGTAAAGCAGCCCACTTGCTTTGGGCTTTTCTTCTCCGTTCCTGAATGTTATTCGCGCTCATCTAAAATCCCCTGGAGCTTCAATACAGACATCTGGGCAAAGATTTTGCTGTCAAATGAGACCACAGGCGCCAGCGCACAGCAGCCAAGGCATGCCACTCGATCCAAATCGTACTTGCCGTCGGAAGTCCTCTCGCCGGGGCCGACTTCCAGACGGCGTTTGAGCACCTCGATCATCTGCTCTCCGCCCTTCACATGGCAGGCGGTGCCGAGGCAGACTTTTATGTGATGCTCACCCGGCGGCGTGAATCTGAACTGGGCGTAAAAGGTGGCGACGCCAAATATCTCGTTTTCAGAAATCTTCAGTCGGCGTGAAATTTTGTGTATTGCGTCTTCCGGCAGGTATCCGTAGGCGCTTTGAATGTCTTGAAGTAAAGGAATGAGGTCTGCACGCCCCCCCGAAGACTCATGTTCAATTCCGGCAAGTGGCTCGTTTGACATAGGCAAGTCCCTTCATCGGGCATTACGGTCAAGCTTGAGGACGCTTTAATAGCTTAGTGTATTATTGAATTCCCAGTTTCGCGAGTTTTGATGCGAATGTCCATGTATCGTCTTCAGTGCTGAAAAGGCCAATCCCCACTCTGTTTGCAAGTTCGATAATTTCCTGGCCCGGGGTTCTCCCTTTAACGAAGGCGATAGCCGCGACATCGATCAGATTGGCTGCCGCAATAAGAGTCTTGTGCGTCTGAAGTGTTATCAAAAGCACATTCGGCTTTGCATTGGTGATTATGTCGGACGCCATATCCGAGATATATACTCCATCGATTGTTTTGTCCGGCTGTTCATTTATTGCTTTTAGACCTACCTTATTTGCAAGTTCAGATATCTTCATATTCGTTCTTTCTATGTTTTGTATGAAGCAATCTGTTGGTTAATAAATATCAGTAAGACCAACGTCCGCTATTACAATTCCTCTGCAAGTGTCAATATTGCAGCATTTACTGCACGGTACGACGACAATCTTTTTCCCCGGAGTCTTTATGTTCTGATTAAAGTACTCGTTCAGCGCCTCTATGCCTTTTTCGCTCACACACTTTCCTGAAGAGTGAGTGTTGTCGGCACAAAGCGCCACGTATACCGACGTCATCTTCCCTTCCGATTTCCCAATGTTGGCAACATAACATCCATGCTCATCGCAAGTTGACATCATCAGCCCCACCAGGTCGTCCAGACGCGCCACGTCATGGCATTTTGAGCACCTGAGATTGAATTTCGTGGCTTGCGAACTTCCCAAATAAACCCAGAAGTGGGCGCCATCCTTATGCTCTTCCATCGGGGGCGCTGCCTCTGTGGTAAAAAAGGATGCGCGGCCTCCGCAGTGTGGACAACCTTCCACAACGAGATATCCATAAAGGATATCGGCCATCTCCCATTTGTGGCTGCAAGTACCCATTGTTTCACTCCGTTCTATACGGATGCCCTTCTTTTTTTCAGCCGTTGAAACAGAGAGCGCTAAAATACGTTTACCGATCAGTCATAGCAGTGAGGTATGCCGGAAAGAATGGCGAATTTGAGCTAGGTCGAGGAATCAGAAATTCTTTTAACTTTGTGAGCCGGAGAGTCTCCGGGCTAGTGAGAGCGATTCTTAATTAGCATTAGCATCGTTTTATGTCAAGAGGTTTATCAAAAATATCGCGATACTGGATTTGTCAAACAGCGGCGAAGAGTTTAAAATGGCGCTCGGTTTATGAATTCCACAAATCTGAAAGATCTCCCGATCATGGATCGAGCACCTCGAAAACGGCCCGAACTGCTGGCGCCCGGCGGAACCCTGGAAAAGATCAGGATTGCTTTTTTATATGGCGCCGATGCGGTTTATGCTTCCGGAAAAGATTTCGGGCTCCGGGGCTTTGCCCGTAATCTCGATGCCGAGGAACTGGCGACCGCAACCTTTATTTCCCACAGGCTGGGGAAGAAGATATACGTGACTGTCAATATTTTCGCGCGCGAGCCGGATCTGGAAAAACTCCCGGCTTATCTCGAATATCTCGCGGAACTCGGGGTTGACGCCCTCATAATCTCCGACCCCGGAGTGCTCGCGTTAGCGCGTAAATACGCTTCGGATATCCCCATTCACCTCAGCACCCAGGCAAACACGACCAATTCATCGAGTGTGGAATTCTGGTGCCGGCAAGGGGTGTGCCGGATAAATCTCGCCCGCGAACTGAGTCTGTCGGAAATAGCCGTGATTGCCCTAAAATCGAAAGCCGAAATCGAAGTATTCGTCCATGGGGCCATGTGCATTTCCTATTCGGGACGTTGCCTGATGAGTTCGTTCTTGAATCCTTCTGCCCCTCCGCCGAAAAAAGGGGGAGAAAATGGCGGAACATCTCCCCTGTTGCAAAAAGGGTGGGACCGGAGCGCCAATGGCGGCTTTTGCACTCAACCCTGCCGCTGGTCCTGGGGACTGGTGGAGGAAAAAAGACCGGGCGAGGTTTTCACGATTGAGGAAGACCGGCGTGGCACCTATATCTTCAATTCGAAGGACCTGTGTCTGATCGAAGAAGTCGGCGAGTTGGCGCACATCGGGGTTGATTCCTTTAAAATAGAGGGCCGCATGAAGGGGCCTCTCTACCTTGCAAGCGTCACGAGGGCCTACCGGCTTGCGGTCGAGCGGTATGCCGACAGGCGTACGGCATACACAGTCGAACCGGCCTGGTTTGAGGATCTGGAGAAGGTGAGTCACCGCCCTTACACAAAGGGCAATTTTTTCGGTAATCATCAAAATTCCGGTTCCAATGTCGAAAGGCATATTTCATATGTCCAGACTCATACCCTGGCCGGCATTGTTCGTGCCTGTCCCGATTGCGATGCCGCAGGGGAGGAGTGGAAAACCGATGGAAAGATATTCCTTGAAGCCAGATCGAGGCTGGTCCCCGGCATCAGGCTCGAGTTTTTGAATCCTGACGGGTCGAGTATTTTCCATCTTCTCGATTCATTCGAGGACATCAACGGCAATCGTCTCTCCCAGGCGCATCCGAACAGCCTGGTGAGGTTCCATGTCGACTTTCCGGTATTTCCATTTGAGGCAGTCAGAACTGCCATTAAGGATTAATTGCCTGGTTGCGTCGAATCCCTTGAACTTGCCCGCGCTTTGGCATTAATATACAATTCGATCACCGTGGATAGCGGTTTTGGCATTTCCAATCAGGGGGAAACCTAAGGTGAAGGACGTCTCCAAGGAAAGGGCGGCGGGCGGATGCCCCGACGAAACGGAGTGTCATCTGCTGAAAGAAATTGCTCTCCTGCGCGAGCGGATCCACAAACTCGAAGAACTTTCATTCGTCGATGCGCTTACGGGGCTCCACAATTTTCGATACCTGAAAAAGGCCCTGGAAATGGAGATGGAACGGACCCGGAGAACCAGATTGCCGACCGGTCTGATCATGGCGGACCTCGACCACTTCAAGAATGTAAACGACCTCTATGGCCATGAATGCGGCAATGCCGCTCTGTGCCTGGTCGGCAAAGTTCTGAAAGAGAGTGTCCGTTTGATTGACGTGCCCTGCAGATACGGCGGGGAAGAATTTGCGGTTATACTGCCGGGCGCTTCACTCCGGGAGTCCGTCAGGATCGCCGAGCGTTTGAGCGAAAATATCCGCTACAGTCCGGTTATCTTTGAGAAAGAAAGTGTGTCGCTTACTGCCAGTTTCGGCGTGGCCGTGTATCACTCCTCGGAAGAATGCACCTCCGACGAATTTCTGAAAAGGGCAGACGACCTTCTGTACGAGGCGAAGAATTCCGGCAGGAACCTGATACGTTCGGAGCCCTATGGCCCGATGTACCAGCCGGATGAAGTTACCGCTGACGAAAAAGCGGAATTGCTTTCCCTGATGAGAGACGTCGAATAGCGAGGCGTCCGACCCGATCGTTCGCTTCAACCCGGCCTGCCCAAAGCAATGCTCCCGAATCGCGAATGACGCTTCAGCCGGTATTGCAGATGTGTTGATCACGCAAAATGCATACCTCTTACTGCTTCGATCCGGATGCCGGTTCAGCATTCTGCACGACGCTCTTGTACTTTGCATGGACGAAATTTCTATCGAAGTCCATCTCCTCGTTCAGCATGGCATCCTTTTCTTCGGATGTAAAATAGCTCATGCACGGCATGAAAAAATGCCGGTCCTCCTTCTCTATGTGCTTGGGGTAGAAATCGACCAGCCAGCGCATCCCATCGATTATGAGAGAGACGGCCCTGCTTTCACCCTGAAGGTATTGCTGCTTGGCCCTAACCAACTGTTCCACCACCTCCCGGCCTTTGCGGTGCTCCTCGATGAGTTCTCCGAGAATGCGTTCCAGTTCAGGCGTGAGGGGTTTCTGCTTGAGGTCCCTGAAAAGAATTTTTTCTTCTTTGCCGTGATGGCAACTATCTGCGTAGGTCCTTATGAAATCCACGGCAACGTCCACAAATTCAGGATTCACGCTTCCCTTTTCTTCGATTCGCCGGAGTTCTACGCCGATTACCCGGATCATCTTCTCGATCAGGCGATGCTCGATCATTAACGGCCCAATAGGCATCATGATGTCGATCCTCCTCGTATGGCGGATTTACACAAATATTGAACGGAAAACGGCCTGTTTTCGATTGCACAAAGGCACGAAGTCGGGTATCGAAACGGATTGTAGAATTGTCTGGAGGTAATAACCCCCATCTTCACCTGATATCCGGCAACTCCTTGTCCGATTTCCGTTATACTAAGGCGAGTGAATGGAAGATCAATGGACCGTTTTGAAGATCCTGCAGTGGACGACCAGATATTTCAAAGACAGGGGATTGAAGCAGCCGAGGGCGGATGCGGAAGTGCTGCTGGCTTACGCCCTGAATGTCGAGCGCATCCAGCTTTACCTGAATTACGATAAACCGCTCTCCACCGACGAACTGGCGCGCTTTCGAGGCATTATACGCCGCCGGGCCGCTTTCGAGCCTACCCAGTACATAACTGGAAAACAGGAATTCTGGTCTCTTGAATTCAGGGTCTCCCCTGCGGTCCTGATACCGCGCCCTGAAACCGAAGTGCTCGTTGAAAAGGCGCTGGAGATAATCGGAGAAAGGCATAGCCGGGTCCTGGATCTTGGGACCGGCTCCGGGGCAATAGCCGTCGCTCTTGCCTGCGAACGCGCGGCGATAAGGGTCGTTGCAACCGACAGATCCTGGGCGGCGGTCGAAACGGCTCGATTGAACGCAGTGCGAAACGGCGTTGCGGATAGGGTTTGCTTCGTTGTCACGGACCTGTTTGAAGCCATCGCTCCTTTGCCTCTGTTCGACGTCATTGTTTCAAACCCCCCATATGTTTCCGATACGGAAATCCTTGACCTGGCACCTGAAATCGCCAATTATGAGCCCCGTTTCGCTCTTCGGGGCGGCGGAAGGCAGGGCCTCGCCATAATCCTGAAGATCCTTGAAAGGTTCCGCGCTTGCCTGAAACCTCAGGGGTCTTTTCTCATGGAAATCGGACAGGGTCAGGCGGAAATCCTTGAAAAAGAGTGCTCGGCTGTTTTGACGTCAGGGTATGAGTTCATCGAGGACTATTCCGGCATAAAGCGGGTCCTGCACATCCGAAACACGAGGGAAGCTGTTCATGGATAAGCTGCTTATAGAAGGGGGGGTTCCCCTGAATGGCGACGTGCGGATCAGCGGGGCCAAGAACTGCGCCTTGCCGCTGATGGCGGCCGCCCTCATCGCGAATGGAAAGCACATGTTTACCAACGCTCCCTATCTGCGTGACATCAGGACCATGCAATCCCTGCTCGCGCATATGGGGGCGGATTCCGTTCACGGTGACGTTCTTGAGGTTGATACCTCCAATATTCATACGCTCGAGGCCCCCTACGACCTGGTCAAAACCATGCGGGCCTCCGTACTCGTGCTTGGACCCATGCTGGCGCGCTACCATCGCGCCCGAATTTCTCTTCCCGGCGGATGCGCTATTGGGGCCAGGCCTATAAACCTGCACCTGAAAGCCCTTGATCAGATGGGCGTGGATATTACCCTGGATCACGGGTATGTCATCGGACGGGTGAAAAAGCTGCGGGGCGCGGTCATTTCATTTGACCAGGTAACGGTGACCGGGACCGAAAACATCATGATGGCGGCTTGTCTGGCCGACGGCGTTACGGTGCTCAAAAACTCCGCGCGCGAGCCCGAAGTAGTTGCTCTGGCGGATTACTTAAACCGGATGGGTGCTCAAATCGAAGGCGCGGGTACGTCCGAGATCACTATCGCGGGAGTCCGTGAGCTTACTCCATCCAGTTTCGAGGTAATTCCGGACCGGATAGAAGCGGGCACATACCTCATAGCGGCAGGGATTACCGGAGGCAACCTCAAGCTCAACAACTGCAGGCCGGAACACCTGGAGACAATAATCCAAAAGCTGGGCGAATCGGGGATTTCGATCAGCAGCAGGGACAACTCTGTCGAGGTCAGCCGAAAAGGCAGAATTCGCAGCGTGAACCTTGAAACACAGCCCTTTCCGGGTTTTCCGACGGACATGCAGGCGCAGTTCATGGCGCTCATGGCTCTTGGAAACGGGGTCAGCCTGATAAAAGAGCGCATTTTCGAAAACCGCTTCATGCACGTTCTGGAGCTGCAGCGCATGGGCGCGGATATCGATCTGGACGGTAGGACCGCCGTTGTGCGCGGCGTTAAGAAGCTCTCGGCTGCGCCCGTCATGGCTACCGACTTGCGCGCTTCCGCCTCGTTGGTTCTCGGGGCATTGGCGGCTGAAGGAGTTAGTGAGGTGAACCGGATCTATCACCTTGATCGGGGATACGAGGCCATCGAGAAAAAGCTTAGCGCGGTGGGGGCAAAAATTGATCGGGTGGGAAGTTGAATGCGGGGCGACTGGACCGCCGGCCGGTGTCGACCGCCGATCTCGGAGGCGGCCGGGCAATGTGGAAATGGACAAAGACATCTCCCTCGTGAGCATTGGCTTGTTTGGAGATTATAAAGATGGCAGCGCGTCAATCGATCTGGAGACCAATTGACCTGGGCGGGCTTCAAACGGCCAGCCTTCAGGATCGGCAGAGCAAAGTTTCGATTCCGGATTTCGCGCGTCCCGTGCCTCCTCGAAGTTCATTCCGGTATTTCCTGGATTCACTGCCCTCAATCCTTGCCGCGGAAGACCTCCGGAGGGCGGTCTCGGCCATATCTGAAGCAGTGCGGACCGAAAAAACGGTCATCCTCGGAATGGGCGCCCACCCTATCAAGGTTGGCCTCAATCCGGTTATTATCGGCGCCATCGACCGTGGCCTTCTGTCCGGGATCGCCATGAACGGGGCCGGAATCATTCACGACGTGGAAATCGCCCTGGCGGCAAAGACATCCGAAGACGTTGCGGCTCATCTCGGGAGCGGAGAATTCGGGATGGCGCGTGAGACGTCTGATTTTATTCACGGGGCAGTCTCCAAAGCGTACTCCCGGGGCGGCACCGGACTCGGAAGGGCTATCGGAGAGGCCCTGCTGGCGTCGGGAGCGCCATACGCGGAATCAAGCATTCTGGTTGCGGCCGCCCGGCGCGACCTTCCGGTAACGGTGCACGTGGCGATCGGGACCGACATCATACATATGCATCCGGAGATGAATGGCGCTGCAATGGGGTCCCTCAGTCATTTGGATTTCCGCCTGTTGTGCTCGCTCGTGAGCACCCTCAGCCGGGGAGTTTTCATAAACCTTGGTTCGGCGGTAATTATCCCGGAGGTATTTCTGAAGGCGGTTAGCGTGGTCAGGAACCTGGGTTTTCCACTGGACGGCCTCACGACCGTAAATATGGATTTCTTGCGTCAGTACAGACCGCTGGTTAATGTGGTGCAAAGGCCTACCCATGATGGCGGCGCAGGTATCAGTCTCACTGGGCATCACGAAATAATGTTTCCGTTGCTGATAGCGGCGGTTATGGACGAGATCGAGGGTGCGGACAGGGATTAATGGCGGAGGGGGGTTCCCGTACCGGGCCTCTTTGGTCGATTTTCCCGAAAAGGATTGCTGAATGAGCGGAAAAATCCTCATACGTTCAGGTGATCTGGAGATAAGAGCCGAACTCAACGATTCGCCGGCGGCGGAGGCGCTGTTAACCGTGCTGCCGTTTAGCGCGGAGGCCGTTACATGGGGCGATGAAATCTATTTTCAGGTCCCGGTAGACCGGAAGCTCGATTCCACCGCCAGGGAACTGGTGAAGGCAGGGGACCTGGGCTACTGGCCTCCAGGTCGTGCGTTCTGCATTTTTTTCGGTCCGACCCCGATCAGCCGTGGTGATGAAATCCGCCCCGCAGGTCCCGTCAACGTCATCGGCAAGGTCATCGGCGAGCCCCGGGCCTTCAAGGCTGTAACGGACGGTGATCTTATAGAGTTGGACGTTGCTCCATGACATGTTATTGTTAGTAACTCGGTAAACAAAAGAACCAGGCGGGTTCAGGTGCTGATCTGCTTGCATTATTTGGAGGTGTCAATGCCGATTTTCGAGTACGAGTGTTGCAACTGCTCGGAGTGTTTTGAAAAACTCGTTTTCAGGAGCGATGAGGCCGTAAGCTGCCCGAAATGCCAGTCCGGTGATGTCCATAAAATGATGTCGGTTTGCGGCTTTAAGAGCGGCGGGAGCAAGGGGGCGGCGAGCAGCCGGATGGGAACCGGGGCTTCAGGTTGTGCGGGGTGCGCCGGTGGAAGCTGCAATACATGTCATTGAGGCGCTGGAAAAGAGGAAACACTTTTGGCAAGGGAATTGATTAGGATTGCCACCCGCGGCAGCATGCTGGCGCTCAAACAGAGCGGGACCGTAAAAGAGGCGCTGGAAACGTTGTGGCCCGAATTGCGGTTCGAGCTTCAAATAATCAAGACGACCGGGGATAAGATAACCGATGTGCCTCTGGCAAAGGTCGGGGGTAAGGGCCTTTTTGTCAAGGAAATTGAGGACGCGCTGCTGAATGAGTCCGCCGATCTTGCCGTTCATAGCATGAAGGACGTTCCAGCGGACCTGCCCCAAGGTTTGGAGATAGTCGTCATTCCCGAGCGGGAGGACCCGCGCGACGCCATGATAATCAGGGACGGCGAAACTTTCGCCGATCTTTGCCATGGAGCGATTATAGGTACCGGCAGTCTGCGGCGTGGGTCCCAGATACGGGCCATGCGAGCCGATTTCGAAGTGCGTAATCTTCGCGGGAACCTGGAAACTCGAATCCGAAAGCTTGATGAAGGGCAGTTCGACGCTATTATCCTTGCGGCCGCCGGGCTCAAGCGAATGGGCTGGCAGGACAGGATAACAATGGTTATGGACCCGGCGCAGTTCATACCGGCTGTTGGGCAGGGCTCGCTCGGAATCGAGGCGAGGGCGGCGGACGACGAAATACTGAGGTTGCTCGCACCGCTGAATCATCCCGAAACGGCGATTGCGGTGAAAGCCGAACGCAGTCTGCTGAAGGAGCTTCAGGGAGGTTGCCAGGTCCCGATCGGCTGCCATGCTCACTTGGTTGGAAACGTCCTGGAACTCGTCGCAATGGTGGCTTCTCTCGACGGCAGTCGATTGTTTCGGGCAAGCGGCGCTGCGCCCTCTGAAGACGCCGTCGAATTGGGGAAAAAGATTGCCGTTGAGTTGCTCGATCTCGGAGCCAGGAAAATACTGGATGAAATTTACGGCGCCCAGCCAAGCGGGGAAAAAAGGGCAGGGGAGGCGTTTGCCGTCTAGCAGGATGCTGAAAAAACCTGGCTCGCTATTCTACTCTCATGGAAACAGGCATCTAACCTCTTAGCGGATAAATCGTGAAAAAAGGAAAAGTATATCTGGTAGGGGCCGGCCCGGGGGACCCGGGTCTTTTGACCATCAGGGGAAAGGAAGCCCTTGAGAAGGCTGAAGTGGTAGTTTTCGACTACCTGGCCAACGAGGAGCTGCTCAAGTTTGCCCCGGCAGGCGCCGAACGCATCTACGTTGGAAAAAAGGGAGGGGATCATACTCTCGGCCAGACGGCGATTAACGCTCTGCTGGTCGAAAAGGGGCGCGAAAATATTGTCGTGCGGCTAAAAGGAGGGGACCCTTTCGTTTTCGGAAGAGGCGGCGAAGAGGCGCTGGCGTTGGTTGAGAACGGTATCGCTTTTGAAGTTATACCCGGCATCTCCGCTGCGGTGGCGGTACCGGCCTATGCCGGCATACCGCTTTCACACCGGGACTTCACGGCGACCATCGCTTTTATCACCGGGCATGAGCGGGCCGATAAAGACGGGGATGAATCCAAGATCGCCTGGGACAGGATATCGACCGGGGCCGGGACACTGGTTTTTTTTATGGGTGTGAAGAATCTGACTGAAATCTGCCGGAATCTGGTCGAAAACGGACGGTCCGCCCGGACACCGGTCGCCCTGATCCGCTGGGGCACTACCCCCATGCAGCAAACTATCACCGGCACGCTTGCCGATATTGTCGATAAAGCCAAAGAAGCCCGGCTGGCGCCCCCGGTCATGATAGTTGTGGGTGAAGTAGTCAGGTGCCGTGAAGATCTGAACTGGTTTGAAAGGCGGCCGCTTTTCGGCAGGACTGTGCTGATTACTCGGGCCAGGGAGCAGGCCAGCGATTTCAAAGCTCTTCTTGAAGAACTCGGGGCCCGGTGTATCGAGTTTCCGACCATCGGCATCTGTGCTCCGCAGTCGTGGGAACCCCTGGACAGCGCTATACTCAACCTTGCCCAATATGACTGGGTGATCTTCACCAGTGCGAACGGTGTCAGATACTTTTTGGAAAGATTGCGGTCAGCCGGCAGAGACGCTCGTGACCTGAACGGAACCCGTATCGCCGCGATCGGACCGAAAACGGCCGAAATCCTGGAATCCGTCATGCTTCGCGCCGACCTGATCCCTTCGGAGTACCGCGCCGAAGGTCTGCTGGAGGCTCTCGGGGAACAGGGCGTGCGTGGAAAGCGCTTCCTCATTGCGAGGGCAGAGACCGCCCGGGAAATACTGCCGGAAAAACTCAAGGAAAGCGGCGCCCTCGTTGATGTCGTCCCGGCTTACCGGACGGTGCTCCCGAAGCAGGAGGACGCCGCCAGGATCAGCCGGCTGCTTAGAAATTGTGAAATAGACTGTCTTACTTTTACATCATCTTCAACGGTTTCCAACTTCTTTGCCCTGGTCCCGAAAGAGGACCTCCTTTGCTGCGCGGACCGGACCGCTGTGGCCTGTATCGGCCCAGTCACGGCCGAAACAGCTCTGAAGTTCGGTCTGAAGACCTCCATAATGCCTTCGGAATACACAATCCGTGCGCTTGTGAATTCTATCGTCTCCTACTTCGGCCATTAAAAATCGACATAAAAAAAGGGGGATCGGGCTTTTGCCCTTCCCCCTGTGCTGTCCGCCGTGAGGACTGAGTAGCGAGACGGTCTCAGGAAATGTAGTCTTCTTCTGGTTCATTGCCGGCCAGCAATGCCTCCAGCTCTTCGAGTTCCCTTTTTTCTTCGGCTGCCTGTACGGCTTCCGGATTCCCGGTCTCTTTTAAATGTCTTGGGCAGTTCATGGCGTCCCTCCGCTCTTCGGCTAAATGACTATTGAATAAATTGTGAAAATTATTGCCATATTAGTGAATAATGCAATCTTCGGCGCGACCAACCGGAAGCGCCTCGATCTCGTCGAGTCGCAATCGCTCCGTTACATTAAGGATTGCTTCATGTCCTTTGATTCCTCTTTTATGTCTCACGCGGCTCATCGGATTCCTCCTTTTGACCTAACGGCAACTCATTCTTATAAAAGAATATATCCTAAATGTGTCGCAAATGTAAGGACCCAAAGCTTGTAGTCAAGGCTACGCTTTCAAAAAAAAAGTGTGTAAAAGGATGCAGAAACAGGACGTTCCCTTCAGGGATAAGCCCTGGAAACCACACCCTGCCTGATTTGAGGTGAACGTCCGGTATTAGTGGAGGAGCTATTTGATGCTGTTTTGACCCAGCGTAAACAGGACGACAGTGATCAATGCGGTCAGAATCGCAGCCCAGTGATAACCGTTCAGCGATTCTTTGAAAAACAGGCCTCCGACCACTAATGCCGTGGTCACGATCGACAGGACCGCATAGATCACGTAAAACGATGCGCCGCATCTGGTGTACAGAAGATTGAAGCCAAGATAAGTCAGGTACAGACCGGCGCCGCCGGCCAAAACCCATATGCTGTCACGCCCGAAAAGACTTTCACAGCTTGCTTTCCCAAATAGCGGTATGGTCAATGTCGCCAGCAGCACGCAGACTATCGCGGAGGCGACTACCATCATGAATGGGTTGGCTATGAGGGTCGCCTTCTTTTGCGCAGCAGCGAAAAGAGCATTCCCAACGGCAGCGACAAATGAAAACAGGATAGGGGTGATGGATCTCATGAGGGCTCCTGTAGTGAAAACCTGATGGGTGGGGTGTATATAACCGGGATCATTTCCCCTCCACCCGGATCTGTAAAACACAAAGTTATTGGAAATGGGTATCCCCTATAGAAGTTGCTCAATGGAGGACCGGTGGTTCAGGAAGCGGACTGTTTTCGGATTTTCTGTTCTTCGTGCATCTCAAAGCTGCCGTCATCTTTTCGTATGATCAGCATATCCCTGCCCTGCCGGTCGGTTACCCTTATCGCACCCATGAGAAACTCCGGCGGTGTTTTTTCTGTATTCCTGGATTTCAACTTATTAAGCAGGAAGATGACCGAACCGATAATGGCGGCCGCCATCAACCCGAACAGGCACATAGAAAGGAACTGATGCATCAACAATCTCCACGGAAGCCCCTCCGGGTCGGCCCGGAAATACCGAGGACTACACCCCGGAGGCGCCGTCATTACGAGGCGTGGCCGGTTCGAATACCCTCCAGGACAGACCAGTGAGGCTGTGGGCATATTCACCCGCGGCCGGAGGAATGTCGATCCGCGCCAAACGGCTCTAATCCTTACTTAAACACCGGAGCAGAATTTCACAACTCGGAGGGGCCTGCAAGAGAAAAGTTTTACATTCCGGGGTTCCGGAATTTTCCGTTGAGATGGGAAGCGTAACGGAGTATCCTCAAAAAGATTGATGATCCATGTGCGAACCGGGTCGCCGGCGGTTTTTCCTGGGTGACCGGGCTTTTCAGGAGTTTTAATGAACTGGTTATTGAAGAATTTCGTGCTGCCGGTATGCATCCTCTTGTTCCCCTTTTCTGCCGCCGCTGTGGATCAGTTTGAAACGGACATCATCAAAACATCCGCCGGGCCGCTTAAGATCTCCTTTATCGGACACGCGTCCCTGGAGATGGATTTCCTCGGCAAGCATATCTATGTAGATCCATCCAGACAGGTGGCCGACTTTTCCAAAATGCCCAAGGCTGACATAATTCTTTTTACACACGATCACAGCGACCATTTTGACCTGGAGACCCTGGAGGAGCTAAAGAGTGAAGACACGCTCGTTGTGTTGCCCCAGATTTGCGCTGTTCACTATGGAGAAGGCATAGTGATGAGAAACGAGGACGTCAAAATCGTCCAGGGGCTGAAAATTGAAGGTGTTCCCGCCTACAACGTCGTGCACAAGCGTCCCTCCGGTTTTCCCCATCACCTGAAGGGCGTGGGGAACGGCTATATCATTACTTTCGGTGACAAACGTGTCTACATCGCCGGTGATACGGAGAAGATACCGGAGATGGACGAACTGAGCGATATCGATGTGGCCTTTCTTCCAGTGGGGCCACCCCACACCATGACAGTCGAAATGGCCGTGGATGCGGTAAAGGCGATAAGGCCCAAGATATTCTATCCCTACAGTTATGGCGATACGGATATCACCGCGTTGGTGGAGCTTCTGAAGAGCGAACCTGATACCGAAGTCCGGATTCGCAAAATGAAATAGCTGGAAGGAATGAATCGGTGAACCTGAGGACAGATGAACCGGGTACACCCCACTTTGCCGGCTAACCTCTCACCCGTTCTTACCTGTTTATATGCAGCTTTTAAAACTCATCATACGGAACGCATTCAGGCAAAGGCTCCGGACCGTTCTCACCATTTTCGGAATTGCGGTTGCGGTGCTTGCCTTTTGCCTGTTCGATACCGTAGTGCAGGCCTGGTACGTGGGTATTGATACTGCCTCTCCAAACCGGCTGGTATCGCGCAACTCCGTTTCCATGATTTTCCCCCTGCCGCTGAACTACCGGTCCAGAATACAGATGATTGGTGGAATTGAACAGGTTGTTTACGCTAACTGGTTTGGTGGGGTCTACATAGACGAGCGGCATTTTTTCCCGAGAATGGCGGTCGGACCGGAGAGCTATTTCAACGTCTTTTCGGAATTCGTCGTCCCGAAAGACCAGTTGAAAGCGTTCTGGAAAGAACGGAACGCGTGCATAGTGGGCCGCAAACTTATTGAACAGTATGGTTGGAAGCCTGGCGATACGATTGTGCTCACCGGAAATATTTATCCCGGAGAATGGCGCTTCGTGTTGCGCGGGATCTATACCGGCGCAACAAGTTCCACCGATGAGACACTGTTTTTCTTCCGCTGGGACTATCTTGACGAAACACTGAAGACAAAAATGCCGCTAAGGGCGGGACAAGTCGGTTGGTATGTGATCATGGTGCGGGACCCTGCCGATGCGGGGCAGATTTCGGAGGCCGTTGACGCTATGTTCAAAAACTCTTCGTCCGAGACCCTGACCGAAACCGAAAAATCGTTTCAGGCCGGCTTTCTTGCCATGACAGAGGCAATCGTGATAGCGGTGCGGGTTGTATCGTACGTCGTAATAGGCGTAATTCTGATCATCCTGGTAAATACGATGGCAATGACTTCGCGCGAGCGCACCCCGGAGTACGCGACCTTAAGGACGATGGGTTTCGGAACCAGGCATCTATGGCTTCTGATTGCCGGCGAATCGGTGGTTATTTCCATGGTCGGCTCCATGATTGGGATGGCGCTTTCCTACCCGGCGGCGAACATTTTTTCCAGCAATTCGGGATCGCTCCTGGCAGTTTTACAGGTGCACTCTTTGAGGACTTTTGGCTTCTGCGCTTCGGCAGGTCTTGGGATCGGAATCCTTTCCGCGCTCCTGCCCATCAGGCGCGCCAGCCACATCAAAATAGCCGAGGCGTTGAGACACCTTGGGTAAAGGCAGGGTCACGGTGAGCGGACAGCATCCGGAATTTGGCGAAAACGGGGCAGGGATCCATCTCTTTATCGGTTTCAGAGGTGTAGATCTCGAAGAGGAACTGAAAGGGCTTATCAGGGAGTACCGGCCCGGCGGAATCGTCCTTTTCAAAAGAAACATAGAGGGCCGGGAGCAGTTAATAAACCTGGTCACAGGAGCACAGTCCTTTGCGCTGGAGGAACTCGGCCGGCCTGTTTTCTTCGCGATCGATCAGGAGGGGGGCAGCGTCCAGAGGCTCACGCCTCACTTTACTTCAATCCCATCTGCAAGCGAGCTTGCCGGGCAGGGGGCGGAAGCTGTTCGTCAATGGGCCGCAAAATGTGCGGCTGACCTCAGGCAGATCGGGATCCAAATAGACTTCGCGCCGGTTCTCGATATTGTCGCCGATGAAGCAAATCACTTTATGGGATCTCGTTCCTTTGGCGCTACTCCGGCGATTGTGTCGGACCTCGGGACTGTCTGGATCGAAACACTCCAGGCAAATGGAATTTCAGCAACCGCAAAGCATTTCCCCGGCCTTGGGCGTGCTGAGCTGGACCCGCACCACTTTTCCCCGGTAATAGCCGACAAAGCTACGGATGGTTTCCACTTTGACCTGATTCCGTTTGCGGCTGCCATAAGGGCCGGGGTTAACTGTGTGATGACCTCCCACGCCGTGTATCAGGCGGTTGATCCGGACCAGCCCGCGACTCTTTCGCGGGAGATTAACCTTCGTTGGCTCAGGCAACGCCTCGGCTTCGGAGGCGTCCTGTTCGGCGACGACCTGGATATGGCCGCTATTTCCGATAACTATTCGCCTGAGGAAATCGCTTTTCGAGGGCTTTCCTGCGCAACGGATTTCTTCTTGATTTGCCAGAAAAGTGAAAGAATCGAACCCATGTACCGGGCGCTTGCCGATCTGCTCTACTGGGACCGGAGCCTGCAGCAATTTCACCTCGATACGGTCAAAAGAGTTGAAATGCTGAGCCGGTTCCATTTCGGTGAGCAGAACGGCCGGAGTTAAGGTTTTCTCATTCAGCTTTTGGGGTCGCGCTGCCGGATGGTTCCGAAGGAATTCCGGTCCCGATTGAGTTTGAGGCCGTTACAGTAAACGTGTAAGGCACTCCGTTCTTCAGCCCTTTAACGGTGATCGGGCTCTGCTTGCCTGAGACTTTGATCCTCCCGGGGTGTGAAGTCACCGTGTAGCTGGTTATCGGTTTTGCCCCCTCCACTCTTGGGGGTTTGAAGCTGACGGTAGCTTCTCCATTGCCGGCAGTTGCGGTCACATTGGTCGGGGGGTCCGGCATGAGATAGTCCGGTGGTATTCCAAAGCCTCCAGCGCCTCCCGCTCCTTGCGCCCATGATACAGTAGCCATGAGCATGACTGACAAAATGGCGATTATCGTTCCTTTTGCGAGCATCGAAATTGCCTCCTTAGGGATATGTCTTCGTGAAATTGGTTTTTCACCTGGTGCAGCGGTATTATAACAAAAAGGGATTGCGCTGACACGGCATGGGTTGGAATTTGAATTACGTGGAGCTAACCTGAGATGAAAGATTCCAGAGCGGCCGCGGCCTCCATTGGTTTCTCCCAATGAAGCGCATGGCCGGCATCGAACTCCTTTAATCGCGAGTCCGGTATTAGTGATAATAGCGTTTCCTGGTCCCGGCGCATAAATATCGTGTCCTGATTTCCCCACATGATCAGTGTGGGTGCGGCTACGGAATGAAGAATCGGCCTCAGGTCCGCCTGCATAAGTCCCGCGCAGGCAGAACGCCAGACGCGGGCGGGGACTTTCATGGTCTCCGAAATAATCATTTCCATAAATTCCGCGGGCACCGGGTTGCCGATTGCCTGAAAACCGCTGACGAAATCTCTTTCCAGAGGGTCCTCCAGAGCATCGATTAAAGGTTTAATCTCAAGGAGAACTGGGTTTCCCACCGCGCACGGCGCCGAACCGATGAGAACGAGTTTCTCAACCCGGTGAGGATGGATGGCTGCAAAAGACTGGGCTATGAAGCTCCCCATGGAATGTCCCACCAGATGCGCCTTTCCCAGCCCAAGAGCATCGATGAACAGAATCAGATCCTGAGTGAAATCCGCTATGGAATAACCGGTCTCAGGCTTGTCCGAATCTCCATGCCCCCTCAAATCCAATGCAATAGTACGGTAGGCAGGCGAAAGAAACTCGATAACTCTCATGAATGACCAATAAGAATCGACGAAGCCGTGCACGAAAACTATCGGTGTTTTTCCTTTCGTGCCGCCGTCGGCATAGTGTAGAGAAACACCGGTCGCGAGCGATACCCGGTCAAAATGGAGTTGACCGGTTCCATCCGGCGAGCGCTTCGTCATGGCGTCATCCCTCTAATTGGAATCACAGGTTGTTCAATAATCTTACATTCGCCATGGTATTCCTGCAACATGCTTTTGAATCAAAGATTTGTAGACAGATTCGGCCATATGGATAGAATACGAATCATCGAGATAGTGGTCGGGAGTGTTTGCATTTTGTTCGCAACCTTCGACAGCCCTTACTGGGCGTTTTTGAGGTCAGGCCGGCAAGAGGGGCTGACGTTCGGGAAAGAATCTCATATGGTCATTTATTTCGCCGAGACCACGGTCGCGGAGCAAAGAGAACTTCTTTGTCGCTGGGTTGAGCGGTTCTATGCCGGGAGAAAACCCATACAGGTCCTTGTCGACTCGACATACGAGGCGCAGTCGATTGACAAGCTCCTCTGGACGTTTTCACAGGGAAGCTTCATTCCCCATTCGGTTTTAAACCCTGGCGGGGCGCCGCCCGATGATCCGGTCCTGATAACGCCGGGGGAATTTCAGGTTGAAGGATTTGAGGTGCTCGTATGCGATCTTCCGGCTAGCCTGGAGTTCATGATGAAGTTCGAAACCGCTGTCCATTTTATCATGAGAGATAACGAACAGCAGCGGCGGGAAAGCCGAAATCTCTGGCAAAAAGCCAGAGAATCGGGCGCCGATACGGTGCATGTTCCATATAGAAACCAGCCTTGAAAAGATACATAAACGGATACATTAAACGGTGCCTGTCACCAGGAAAGGATTTGAGGAATTCGGAGGAGAGTAAATCGTTTCGGGCCTGCGTTTGTCCTCGTCAGACTCCAGCATCCCCGATGGTTTCTCGTTAGCGCTCCGTGCCGGATTCGCATTTAGAAAAAACATTAGCAAAAAATTCAAATTTGGTTTAGAAAGTGAAAAATATGGCAAATTGGTCTCAAGGTGCGGGGGTGTCCTGGAGGGTCGAATCCTTTTTTTGCGCGGAGAGTATGTGAGGTTGCTTGGCGCCTGGCATGTGAATATTTGGACGATCTAACCGGGAAAGGCCTTGACATAACCCCCCAAGAAGATAGAATGGCCAGACTGTTGTCAAGTGGAAGCGAATCTTGCGTTCTTTTTAAAGTTGACATGGAGGAGTAGCTGATATGGGAGTAGTTGCGGACAAAATCCAAGAGCTTCGTGATAAGGAAAAAAAGATCAGGGAAATGGGCGGCGCCAAGGCCGTGGCCCAGCAGCTTGAACGCGGGAAGATGACAGCCCGTGATCGTTTAAATTACTTCTTTGATCCCGGGACCTTCCGTGAACTTGACATGTTTATGAAACACCGGGGAACTCTTTTTGGGATCGAGAAGGTTGATGTACCCGCGGACGGAGTTATCACCGGTTTCGGAAATGTGAACGGACGCGAGGTATTCGCGTTTGCGCAGGATTTCACGGCCCGTGCCGGTAGCCTCGGTGAAATGCACGCTAAAAAGATCGTAAAGACCATGGATCTTTCGTTGCGAGCCGGAAAGCCCAACGTAGGCTTCTGCGATTCCGGCGGTGCGCGTATCCAGGAAGGCGTCGATTCGCTTTCCGGCTATGGTCAGATATTCTATCGCAATGCAATTTCCTCGGGCGTCATCCCTCAGATTTCGGCTATTATGGGTCCATGCGCAGGCGGCGCCGTTTATTCGCCAGCGATGACCGACTTCATCTACATGGTTAAGGGGACAGGCTTGATGTTCATCACCGGTCCCGACGTCATCAAGTCGGTTCTGGGCGAAATAATCACCCAGGAAGAACTCGGCGGAGCCATGACCCACAACTCCAGGAGCGGCGTGGCCCAATTCGCGGCCGAAAGCGACGCGGACTGTATCGACCAGATCAAGAGGCTGCTCTCCTTCTTCCCTGACAACAACATGGAGGATCCTCCCTACGTCGATACCGGAGACAGCCCAACCCGTCTGTGCCCGGAACTCGATACCATAATCCCCGAGACCTCCATGGGCGCATACGACATGAAAGACGTGATCCGCTCTATCGTTGATAACGGGGATTTCCTGGAAGTGCACCAGTATTTCGCCGCGAATATGATTGTCGGATACGCTCGCCTGGATGGAAAGGTTATCGGCATTATCGCCAATCAGCCCAAGGTGCTGGCCGGATGCCTCGATATCGACTCATCGGATAAGGCGACCCGTTTCATCCGCACATGCGATTGTTTCAACATCCCGATGCTGACTCTTGCCGATGTTCCCGGTTACCTGCCCGGCAGGCAGCAGGAATGGGGCGGCATCATTCGCCACGGCGCAAAGCTGCTCTGGTGCTACTCGGAAGCCACCGTGCCCAAGATTACGCTGACCACCCGTAAGGACTACGGCGGGTCCTATCTGGCAATGTGTTCCAGCGACCTGCGGGCCGACTATTCCTTTGCGTGGCCGACTGCCGAAATCGCGGTCATGGGCGCCCAGGGCGCGGCTAACGTCATTTTCCGCCGCGAAATCAGTGAAGCCCCAGACCCGGTTGCCAAACGCCAGGAGGTGATCGACCACTACTCCAAGATGCTCTACAATCCTTATATCGCTGCTTCCCGCGGCTATATAGACGGCGTATGGGTCCCTTCGGAGACCAGGGCGCGCCTGATCGAGGCCTTCAGGACGCTCGCCAACAAGCGTCAGGCGCTTCCGCCCAAGAAGCACGGAAATATTCCTCAATAAATACAAAGCCTCGATCCCGGCAAGCCGGGACGAGTTCTCCATACCAAAAACCCGCCTTCAGCCCGAAGGCGGGTTTTTTATGTTTTGTGGGTCCTTCAAAGGGGAGCGGGGGGTACGTCTCGGTATTCCCCCCTATCAGCAGTAGATATGTCGATTCTCGCTTTTTCCGTTCACCGCTCACCGTTCACTGTCGCTTTTCCCACGCGGCCGGCCAAAGACTTGATGGCCGACATATATTCCGTCAGCCCCCTGAAAAAAATGTCATTGTGATTTGCCCCCGGGATCTTCAAAAGTGTCTTATCGGGCGATGTGGACTTGGCGTAGAGTTGCAAAGCGTCGGAGTAAGGGATGATATGATCGAATTCGGCGTGGATAATCAATACAGGCTTCTGAAATCGTCTAATTTTGTCGAGGTTCCCAAAACCGCTGCTCTCATTGGAGTCCAAACCGGGCACCTCGACTCCGAGCAGCCGCAGCAGGGGTTCCGCAAGTGCGAACCCGCTTTCGACGATAAGCCCGTCGATTTCTTCCGAATGCGCGGAGGCAAGCTCCAGGGCCGAGGCGCTGCCCAGTGATCTGCCCATTACGATGAGCGGCCCTCTATAGCCGTTGCCGGCCAGCCATTTTCTGGTGAAATCATAGATGGTGTGGCAGTCCTTCATCATCGAACTCACCGTCGGGTTTCCTCCCGAACGGCCATACCCCCTGTAGTCTACAGGCAGAAAGTTCATTCCCATGCGGTTGTAGACGGGGCCGAGATCGTCATAATCGGATGCGATTTCGCCGTTTCCGTGAAAAAATAATATGGTCGGCGCCTCCTTGCCGGTCAGGTGGAAAAAACCGCCGATGAAGATTTGTTCGTCGACCGGAATCGATACCGCGAGTGCGCCGGAAGTCGTGTAGGGGCGTGACTCGGGGCGGGGATAAAAGATTCGCAGGGATACTTCCGGCCTGTCCAGCACGGAATAATCGGTTGGCGGCAGATCGACCATTTCTCGCTCCCATTGGTTGTTGTGTGATGTTTATGAGCAAAAATGCAGGATCGGGGGATATTTTTGCTCACGGTTCGCGTAATGATAATACATCTGCCAGTGCATCCGAAAGCTCGATTACATGCCTTGGCAAGTGTAAGAGCAAAAAGTCGCCTTCGTCGGCTTCAACCCGTCCGTCTGCCGCCGCCGCCTCCGCAAACGCCAGCCTTTCTTCCGGGGAAAGGTCCAGGAAGAGGGAGAAGATTTCCCGTGCTTTGGGCAAATCTCTATCTTCATGCGGTCCGCCTTTCCATGCGCGCCTAAATCCACGAACAACCCCGCGCAGAGCCTGGGGGCCGGCCCAGACAAGATCGCCCGTTCCATCCAGCCTGTCGATTCTCATCCTTATGCTCAGGTTTACAAAAAAGTGCAGCGAAGCCAGCATCTTGTCCGTGCGGACGGATTTTGCCGCAAGCAGCGGACGGTAACCTCGAACAGTGATGAGCTTTAGACTCAATGGATTTTGCAGACGGTCCACGACGAAATCGCCGGCCGCATGGTGCCAGGGATAGATTTGCGAAAATGACCGGGTATCGAGATATGAAGTAAGAATCGCGGAAGCCTGTTCATAGAGTTGAACGGTTTCCGCCTCGCTCAGAAGACACTGCGGGCTGGAGGGGGCCCATACCTTAAGGACGGGTGCGCCTGAGTCATTTGGAGATAAATGGAACTCGTGGTGACCGTCGAACCAACCGGAAATTGAGAGCATAATCTCCCCGCCGGCTCCATCCGTGGTCGTTTTTGCACAGAGAAACACAATGGGAATGTGGGGAAGGCCGAACCTTGAATTGAGCTTGGCATTAAGTTTTGACTCAACCTTGAGAAAAGCCTGCTGCTCGGTTGAAAAGGCACAATTTATGGCAAATGAGCGAACCTCGTCCGCAAAATACAGCCTGAGCCGTGAAACGCTGTAGAAAGCTCCATGTTTTTCGCTGATAAGTTCGATCCGCAGGATGGTTTCAAATGCCGGGATGTGAGATTCGGCATCGAAAGAGGACGAAGGGGACTGAAAACCCTGTTTTTTGAGCAGG
>Ga0326728_10003741_pt1 | contig 46377 bp, 41 predicted proteins | sample MB3enrmetagenome_FD_207602 | JGI IMG/M metagenome (GOLD analysis project Ga0326728, IMG submission 207602) | Lab enriched peat soil microbial communities from McLean, Ithaca, NY, United States - MB31MN | ecosystem: Environmental > Terrestrial > Soil > Wetlands > Peat | place: USA: New York...
GCCGGTGTAGCGCCGGTCTCCAGACCGGCTGTCGCGGGGGCGTCCACGCCCGCGCAAATGCTTGCAGGGTGCGGACTGGAGTCCGCACCGACAGCCGACCTGGAGGTCAGCGCTACAAGTTTCCGGAGAGGACACAGCGCGCAGGTCGTTGCTCGTTGGTCGTTGGTCGTTGGCAAAAAGCCGGCGCCTCTGGCCAAAGACCAATGACCAACGACCAACGACCAACGACCATGATTAAAGCAATACGAGGAACTCGCGATTTACTGCCGCCGGAGACGGAGTTGTGGAACTTCGTGGAAAAAGTGACGCGGGAGGTCTTCCGCACCTTCCATTTCCACGAGATCCGTACCCCGATTTTCGAGGAGACGCAGTTGTTCGCGCGCTCGGTCGGCGAAGAAACCGATATTGTCTCCAAGGAGATGTACACCTGGGAGGACCGCGGCCGCGCCGCTTCCGACCACGGCCAGTCGCTCACCCTGCGCCCTGAAAACACCGCCGGGGTGGCCCGCGCTTATATCGAACACCGGCTGTGGGAGCGCCCGGGCGTACAGAAGCTGTACTACATCGGCCCGCAGTTCCGGCGCGAGCGTCCGCAAAAAGGACGCTACCGGCAGTTCTATCAGATTGGCGCCGAGATGATCGGCCCACCGGCCGCCGGCAGCGAGTCGCCCGCCCGCGACGCGGAAATCCTGCAGATGCTGGCCACTCTTCTGGACCGCCTGGGAATCAAGGGCTGGACGCTGGAGCTGAATTCCGTGGGATGTCCTGACGACCGGCCGCGCTATAACGAGGCGCTGCGTCAGGCATTGGCGCCGGTGGCGGCAAAAATGTGCGGTGACTGCCAGCGCCGCGTCGTCGCCAACCCGCTCCGCGTGCTGGACTGCAAGGTGCCTGAAGATCAGCCAATCATCGAGGCCCTGCCCAAGATTGTCGATTACCTCGACGAGGGCTGCCGCCGGCACTTCGAGCAGTTGCGCCGGATTCTCGACGCGCTGGAGATCCCCTACACGATCAATCCGCGACTGGTGCGCGGCTTGGATTATTATCAGCGGACCACCTTCGAGTTCACGCACGGGGCATTGGGCGCGCAAAACGCCATTTTGGGCGGCGGCCGTTATGACGGGCTTTCCGAGGCCATTGGCGGACCCAAGGCGCCGGGTATCGGCTTCGCCATCGGCGAAGACCGTCTGGTGTTGACCCTGGCGGGAACCTCACAAGTGGCTGCAACGCCGCCGGACGCCTATATCGCTCCGCTGGGCGCCGGTATGGATGTCCACGCCGCCCGGTTGGCCGCCGAACTGCGCCGCGAAGGCTTGATCATCGAAGTGGGCGACGAAAGTTTTCGCATGAAGAAATCTCTGGAGACCGCCGATAAGCTGGGCGCCCGGCTGGTGGTGATCCTGGGCGAGAATGAAGCGCAATCGCAGCAGTTCACGTTGCGCAACCTGCAAACCAGGGAACAGGTGGCCGTGGGACGCGCTGATTTGGCGGGCCGCATTCGCGCGGGGAGTTTCACCACAGAGGGCACAGAGGACACAGAGGAAAAAAAGAAATAAGTAGAGAGGATTCTCCAGCCATAAGCCTGGGGTCCTACGGCTCTTTTCGCAAGAATCGCCGTGAGCTAGCGATCGATTTAGGTTTTCCTCTGTGGCCTCTGTGCCCTCTGTGGTGAATAATAGAAAATTACGCTCAAGACTAAGGACGGTTCGAATGCCGGAAGAAGGCAAAGCTGCAACTTCAGTTCTGGATTTTGTTGGCGACCTGAAACGGACCCACGGCTGCGGCGAACTGCGCCCGGTCAACGCCGGCCAGCGCGCCGTGCTGATGGGATGGATCAATCGCCGCCGCGATCTCGGCAACGTGATCTTCGTCGATCTGCGCGACCGCACCGGCATCACCCAGGTGGTTTTCGACCGGCAGGTGAGCGAAGCGCTGCACGACAAGGCGGAATCGCTGCGCACCGAATATGTGGTGGCGGTCACCGGAACCGTGACCCAGCGCGATCCCAGCACGGTCAACCCCAATATTCCCACCGGCGAAGTGGAACTGCGGGCGGAACAGTTGCTGATTCTGAACGTGAGCGCGCAGCCGCCGTTCTTTCCCAGCGATACCATGCTGCCCAATGAAGAGCTGCGCCTGCAGTACCGCTATATCGATCTGCGCCGTCCGGAGATGCAGAAGAACATCGTCCTGCGCCATCATGTCGCACAGGCGATTCGCCGGAATCTGAACGAGCAGGGTTTCATGGAGATCGAGACGCCGTTCATGACCCGCTCCACGCCCGAAGGCGCGCGCGACTATCTGGTGCCCAGCCGCGTCCATAAGGGTTCGTTTTACGCCCTGCCGCAATCGCCGCAGTTGTTCAAGCAGATCCTGATGATCAGCGGCTTCGAAAAGTATTACCAGATCGTGCGTTGCTTCCGTGACGAGGATTTGCGCGCCGACCGGCAGCCGGAGTTCACCCAGATCGATCTGGAGATGAGCTTCCCGCAGATGGAAAACATTTTCACCGTGGTCGAAGGCTTCCTGACCGCCGCCTTCAAAGCCGCGGGGCACGAGCTGCAGACGCCGTTTCCGCAGATGACATATGACCAGGCGATCCGCCTGTACGGAACCGACAAGCCCGATTTGCGTTTGCCCGCCATGATCGATGTGCGCGACGCCTTCAGTCCCGAAGACCTGGCTCAGCTCAACGTCGATCCGGAGCTGCCGGTCATGCTGATCCGCATTCCGAAGGTGGGCGAGCTCTCGCGGAAGGAGCGCGATGAGATAAAGCCCCTGTTCGCCATCAAGGAGACCGGAGCCAAGTTATTCGACGACACCAAACGGCTGGAGAAAACCATTCCCGAGTCGATGGGCCGCGTGCGCGAGCGCAGCGGCGCCGATCCCCACGATCTGCTGGTGCTGGTGGCCGGCGCGCAAAGGGCGGGAACGCATCCCACCGACGCGCATACCACTCCCGAGGTCAAGCGGCACGACGTTAACGTGTACACCGCGGCCGGAGCCTTGCGCGTGGCGCTGGGACAGAAATACGCGTCGCGCCACAGCCTGTTCCAGCCGGGCGATTACCGTTTCCTCTGGGTCACGGATTTTCCCATGTTCGAGTGGGACGAAGAAGAAAAGCGTTGGGCCGCGGCGCATCATCCGTTTACCTCGCCGCACGAGCGCGACATGGACAAACTGGAGTCGGATCCCGCGGCGGTCCGCGCGCTCGCCTATGACGTCGTGCTCAATGGCACGGAATTGGGATCGGGCTCCATTCGTATCCACCGTCAGGACATACAGGCAAGTATTTTCCGCGCTTTGGGCATGAGCGACGCGGAAGCAAAAGAACGGTTCGGCTTTTTTTTGGAAGCCTTGACCTACGGCACCCCGCCCCACGGCGGAATCGCCCTGGGACTGGACCGCATCGTAATGATCCTGGCTGGCGCCGATTCCCTACGGGAAGTCATCCCCTTCCCCAAGACGGCCAAAGCCATCGACCTGATGGTCGATGCGCCCACGCCGGTCAGCGAAACCCAGTTACGGGAATTAGGCATCAAGATCAGAGAGTAGCGAATAAGCACCTTCCATCGTTATCGCAGAATTGCCGTGCACCGCGGCCGTTCTGGGCGTAAAATTTCGCCCAAATGCTTTTTCAGGATTAATCTGCACGCTGCGGCGCCGTTGTGTGTCCGGCTCTGCGCTTTGGAGACGAATCGATGCGAACCAGACTGTCTGCGGCGTTGCCGCTGGTTGTTGCTTTCTTACTGGCCTTATTGGCTTTACCGGCGCTGTCACACGCCGACGAGTGGAAACCGATTACGCCGGAAGATTTGGCCCTGAAGGACAATCCCGCCGATCCCGGCGCGCCGGCTATGATTCTCTACCGCGAACTGGAGCACCAGGCCGATCTGGGGACCCGGACCGAATATGTGCGGATCAAGATTTTTGACGAGCGGGGGCTGGCCTACGCCAACATACAGCCCGCATCCATCGACCCCTTCGAGAATGTACCCGGTTTCCCCGCTAATATTCGGATCTTTGAGATCAAGGGACGAACCATTCACCCCGACGGCACCGTCATCCCCTATACGGGTCACATTGAGGAAAAAGACATCTCCGAAACCGTTCACTTCGTCGCGCAGGCTTCCTGGTATCCCTGGTATCCCTGGGAATACCTGACGGCGCAAAAGCGGGTCAAGATGTTTTCGCTCCCGGACGTCACGCCCGGCAGCATCATTGAATACAAGATTGTCCGCAAGTGGAATGCGGGGGCGGTGTATACGAGCCGCCTTGGCTGGCCGGTGCAGTTGAGTCTTTTTCAGCGGGAGGCGCATTTCTCCTTCGTTACCAGAGGCTCCCTTGGCGAGACCATCCGCAAAGACAGGGCTGAGGACAGCATGATTGGTTACATACCATTCGGTCTGCGTCCCGGTCAAAAGATCGTCTGGCAGGGCTCCAAATTCACGCTTGACGTGAAGGATGTGCCGGCGTTTGTCTTCGAGAATTTTATGCCGCCGCGCGAGTCGGTAAGGAGCCGGGTGGTGTTTTTCGACCGGGATCTCATTTTCTACAAAAGTGCGGAAGACTACTGGCCGACCGAGGGCAAGAGTTGGGCAGGCGAGGTGCAGGGCTATCTGGACAAGAACGCTCGCAGACCCGCGGAGGTCGCCGCAGTCATTGCTTCCGCCAATAATAGTGACGACAAGCTACGGGACCTCTATGACCGGGTCCAGGAATTCCGGAATTCGCCTGGGAAGAGCGACGAGAGCCTTAAGCACAATCCGGATGACCTTCGGTACCGCATCTTGTCGAGTTTTTCCGGGGATCCCCAGGACACCGCCGGCCACAATGAACTGAACCGGAAGTTTGTCGCGTTGGCGCGGGCGGCCGGGTTCGATGCCACCATCGTGATCGCCTCCCCGCGCAAGTATCACGTCTTTCACAAATCTCTCACGAATTTCGACCAACTGGAGGACGAGTTGGTTTTGGTGCGTGTGAATGGAAAGGAGATCTACCTGGATCCCGGAACGCCCTTCTGCCCCTTCGGCATCCTGCCCTGGGAAGACACCGGCGTGCAGGGACTCCGGGCGGATAAGGGGGCCGCTCCCTTCGTGATGACTCCGGTGCCGGCTGCCAGCGATGCGATGATTATTCGCAAGGCCTCCTTGAGCCTCGACGCAGATGGGACGCTGACCGGAACGTTGAAGCTCACCTTAGGCGGTCAGGAGGCGCTCCAGATCCGGTTGCACGAAGCCAAGCAAGACGAAGAACATCGCAGGAAGTATCTCGAACGCACGGTGCGACTCTGGCTTGGGGTTAAGAAAGGCGTCAAGTTGGAGCAGATAAACGATTGGGGGTCTTCCACGACCTCGCTCGTGGCTAGCTTCAGCGTCAACATTCCCAGCTATGCCACAAAGAACGCAGAGCGTATCGAGGTGCCGGCTACCCTGTTCTCCCATGCGTACGAAAACCCGTTTGTTCCGGCTGATCGGCAGTATCCCATTTATTTCCGGTATCCCTACTTCTACGTCGACGACGTAACGATCACCCCGCCCCCGGGTTTTCAGGTGGAAACGCTTCCGTCCATGGCTACGCAGAAGAATAATCTGGCGGAATTCAGTACCAGCTATGCTATCGAAAACGGCGCGGCTCATCTCACCCGGCGCATTCAACTCGATCACGTTTTCGTAGAAGCGAAAGGGTACCCTCAGGTGAAGGAGTTTTTTGAGTTGGTGGCCGGAAAAAATAAAGATCAGCTTGTATTGAAGCCGGCCGCAACGGCCAACACCCACGACGGAGACACGGGAGCGCGGAGGAACGCGGAACAAATGGAGTGAACCCCAAAAATGAGGCGCTACTCAATAACCCTTATCCGGCGCTGGTTTTGCGCGTCTTGCCGGTGGAGCGGGAAGTCTTCTTGATGGAGGTGCGGCTTGGGCGGGCCTTCAGGCGGCGCAGCGCGGCAATCAGCTCCGGCCCCAGGGTACGCAGTTCGTCGGCATGAGGCGCGGAAAGCTCGCGCAGAATCTTTTCACCCCGGGCCGTCAACTGCAGCAGGACCTGGCGCCGATCGGCCTGATCGCGCCGGCGCTGCACATAGCCGTGCTTGACCATGCGGTCCACCAGTTCCACCGTACTGTGATGCTGAATTTGCAGCCGCTCGGCCATTTCCCCGATCGAAGCGGAGACATCCCTGGGCAGGCCTTTCACCGCCAACAACAACTGGTGCTGCTGCGGTTCGAGACCGGCGGCCCGGGCGGCGGCTTCGCTGAAACGCAGGAAGCGGCGGATCTGATAGCGAAACTCCGCCAACGCTCTATAATCGCTGTCGTTGAATTGATTCGCAGGCGTCATAACCGGCCCTCGGTAATCGTAACACGGACAAACAAAACCGCGATTGGCGATTGGCGATTAGCTAAAAACGCGGCGCAGCGAGATCTGAGGGGAACTCCACGATTAAAGGTTTGGGCCAGTTGCCGACAGCCAATTGTCCATTGCGGTTTTGGATGCTTCGGCTGACGACTTTCCGTCCGCGGTCACAAAGTTCCGGCTGTAAACTGTAAACTGCAAATTGACAACTTAGCCACCGAGGTGAGTTCCTTGATTGCCCGCTATACCCGCCCGGAGATGGGCCGCGTCTGGAGTGATGAAAACAAGTTTCGCATGTGGCTGGCCGTGGAGTTGGCGGCCACCGAGACCCTGGCGGAAGCCGGCCTGGTGCCGCGGAAGGCCGCCCGGGAAATCCGGCGGAAAGCCGATTTCCGTGTGGATCGCATTCTGGCCATTGAGAACGAGGTGAAGCACGACGTAATCGCTTTCACCACGGCGGTAGCCGAGCGCATCGGCCCGGCTTCGCGCTGGCTGCACTACGGCCTGACCTCCAATGACGTGGTGGACACCGCTCAGGCGCTCCAATTGCGCGAGGCGTCCACCCTGATCCTGCGGGACCTGGAGCGGTTGCGCGACGTCCTGCGGCAGCGCGCCCTGGCCTTCAAGGACACGCCCATGGTGGGACGCACTCACGGCGTCCACGCCGAAGCGATTACCTTCGGCCTGAAGCTGGCGAACTGGTTTGCGGAGGTGGAACGCAATATCGCGCGCTTTCGTATTGCCGCCGAGGACATGCGTGTAGGCAAGTTTTCCGGAGCAGTGGGCACCTTTGCCCACTTGGAGCCCGAACTGGAAGAGCGGATTTGCGCCCGCCTGGGCCTGCAACCGGCCGCCATCAGTTCGCAGGTGATACAGCGCGATCGTCACGCCGCCTATCTGTGCGCGCTGGCAGTCATCGCTTCGACCCTGGACAAGATAGCCACCGAAATCCGTCATCTGCAGCGCACTGAGGTGCGCGAGGCGGAGGAATTTTTCAGCGAAGGCCAGAAAGGCTCCTCGGCCATGCCCCACAAGCGGAATCCCATCACCTGCGAGCAGATCAGCGGCCTGGCTCGCGTGGTGCGGGCCAACGCGCAGGCGGGACTGGAGAATGTGGCCCTGTGGCACGAGCGCGATATCTCGCATTCCTCCGTGGAGCGCGTCATCCTGCCGGATTCGACCATCCTTGCCGATTATCTGCTGAACAAGACCGCAAACCTGATCGAGAAGCTGCTGGTGTATCCGGACCGGATGAAGGCCAACCTGCAAAGCACCGGCGGGCTGGTATTCAGCGGACAGCTGCTGCTCGACTTGGTGGAGGAAGGCGTGTTGCGCGAGGAAGCCTATCGCTGGGTGCAGCGCAACGCCATGCGCGCCTGGAAGGAAGGGCTCAACTTCCGCGAACTGGTCGCCAACGATCCCGAAATTGCCGCCCGCGTGCCGGCGGCGAAGATCGAGCGCGCCTTTGAACTGAAACGGCAGCTGCGGAATGTGGATAAGATCTTCAAACGCGTCTTCGGGACGGCGGCTAAGACAGCGAAGAAGAAACCGGGCCGCAAGCGATAGTCCCGGCGAGCCCGGACGGTAGAGAACAGCCTGCCGCGTGAGTAGCAGGCTGTTCTCTACCGTCGTTGCGCGAGCCGGTAAAGATGCCTCCTGACTTCCGGTGCGCCCACTGCGACTCTGCGTTTCTTTCCTATTCCTCCCTGGCGTGACAAGTCTCCCATAAACGGCATACAATCCCGCTAATCCTTCGGGAGAGAGGAGGGGTGATCCTTTTTCCGCGAACGGGCATCTTACTCGGGGCCGTGCGCCGCGATTCGACAGGAGAGATCGATGACGACGAAGAAGCTGCTTTCACTGTGCATTCTGGTATTGATGGCAAGCCTGACCTTGCACGCCGGCGACCGCAAGAAGCGTGTGGCGGTTATGGATTTCGAATATGGCACGGTGAAAACGGCCTCCGACGCGCTGTTCGGGGAATCGGTGGATGTCGGACGCGGCATGTCTGACCTGCTGGTGAAGCAGTTGGTCAACGATCCCCAGGGGACCTATTCGGTCATCGAGCGCCACGCGCTGGACAAGATCCTGGCCGAACAGAATTTCTCCAACAGCAATCGCGCCAATCCGGCGTCAGCCGCCCAGATTGGCAAGTTGCTCGGCGTGGATGCCATCATTGTCGGTTCCATCACGCAGTTTGGCGCGGAGACGAAGAAGACGGGTATGGGCGGCGGCGGGGGAGGTTGGGGCGGCTATGGCGTGGGCGGATTCAGCCACAAGAACACCAAGGCCGTTGTCAGCGTGGATGCCCGCATGATCAATGTGGATACGGGCGAGATCATGGTGGCCGCCGAAGGCAAAGGGGAGTCCTCGCGCTCCAGCACCTCGCTGCTGGGCGGCGGCGGGAACTGGCACGGCTTTGGCGGCGGCAATGCCGATTTCGGCAGCAGCAATTTTCAGCAGACCATCATTGGCGAGGCCGTAAAGCAAGCCATGGACCAGTTGAGCGTCGGCCTGATCGCGGGAGCCAGCAAGGTCCAGATGCGCACCATCTCGGTGCAGGCAACCGTGGCATTTGTCGATGCTTCGACCGTGGTGCTGAATGCCGGCGCCAAGACCGGTCTGAAGGCGGGCGATCAACTGAGCGTGGAGCGGGTGACCAAAGAGATCAAAGATCCTGGAACCGGCGAGGTACTGCGCCGTTTGACCAGTCCGATCGGCACCATAGAGGTCACGGATGTGGACGCTGTTTCCTCGGTCTGCAAGATTGTCAGTGGCAGTGGTTTCAAGATCGGCGATCTGGCCAAAACGGTGACGCAGTAGCGGTCCGTGCTTGAGAGATGGCCGCAGCCGAGTCTGTGGATTTTTCTTTTTTCCCGCGGGCAGTGGACAGCGCAGTCCCGGGACAACTCGCAGGTGCCTAGGACGATTCATAGAACACTGACTGCATTGACAATGAATGCAGGCGAGCCGCAGAATTGACCTGCTACGGGTGAGGGATGCCTGCGGTTCGTGCGCAACTGTGAGCAGCGAAGGAAGAGTATGTATGGCGAGAATCTTGTGCATTGACGACGAACCTAACGTCGTCGCCTTGAAGTGCCAGATCCTTGAAGCGGCCGGACATACGGTAACCGCCGCAACTTCCGCCCACGATGCTATTGAGAAACTGCACAACAATAGCTATGACGCGGTGGTAACCGATTGGCGATTGGGCGATGCCGACGGGCGCGCCGTGGTGCTGGCCGCCAAAAGCAATTCCACCGTTCCCGTGGTCGTGGTTTCCGGATATGTCACCGAGGCCTTCCAGGCGGCCGAGCCGCTGGCCGATCTCTATCTGGAAAAACCGGTGAACCCTCAGGAACTGGTCACGATCGTAAACGAGTTGCTCAAGAACAGCGCCAAAGCTGCCATCTAAGGCACAAGAAGACAAACGAAAACCGCCCCGCGCGCCTCTCCGACGCGCGGGGCGGTTTTGGTTTCGCTATACCTTTTGCGGACTGGCGGTAGCCGCGGCGGCTTCCGCCAGGATGCGATGATGGATGGTGAAGAGCGCCAATTCCAGACGATCCGAAACGCCGATCTTGTCGTACACGTTTCGCAGATAATTTTTGATCACTTGTTCGGTGGTCCCCAACTGGTTGGCAATTTCCTTGTTTTTATAGCCTTGCACAATCAAGGCAATGATGCGCAATTCTTTGGGTGTCAAACGGTCCCGCACCCGGGCGCCAACCATATCATTATCGGCAACCTCGCGGGTTACCGCCACATCCTGGCAGCAGGTTTCCCCGCGCGCCACCCGGCGGACACAATTCAGCAAAGCGGGTCCGGCCACATTGCGATAGACCACGCCCGAAGCCCCCGCCGCCAGATACTTACCCGCATCCTCGCCGTTTTCGGCGATAAAGATAATGCGGGTCTTGGCTTCTTTGGCGGCATCGACCAGCACCTTCAGTTCGGGATGGAAGGTGGCGGAGCAGATGAGCAGGGCGGCGCGAAACTTGTCCAACGCCATGATCATCTGCTCGGGCGACTGCGCCTGCGCAACGATCCGCATATCGTCTTCCACCGCCAGCACTTTGGCGATGCCCGCCCGGAAAATAGCTTGATTATCACCCAGTATCAGTTTCAGCATGGCTCAAGACTTTCGCACAAATTCATAGTTGTCGATTACACAAGCTACGCCGCCTTCCGGATGGCTCTTGTCCGACTTCTCCACCCGCACCACCCGGCCCCGGCATTGCACATGAACATCCTCTTGTGCACCGATGACTTCGGCCGGCAAAACCATCTCGAACTCGACCACTGATCCCTTGCGCCAGGGCGGAGCTGCCGCGGCCTTGCGCTTGGACTTGGCGGGGGCTGAGGCCTTGATAAACACACCCGCCGAACTCACATTTGCAGTTGTCCCGGCTTGCGCTTCGTCCGAATCGTCAACGTGAATACGAATCGGAAGCTTCACCGGGAAGCGTTTGCCTGTACGTGCGTCCGCCACGGTACCTCCGTACTCAGAGTTGCTGCTTAGTGCTGGTTATATCACGAGGATAGTACCTTTTGGTAATCCGTCAAACACCTGAGCCAGCATAATTAATAGAGACTGGAATACCCGCCCCCCTAGAAGGCGCCACCCCCGCCCCCGCCAAAGCCGCCGCTGAAGCCGGAGCCCGAAGAACTGGCTCGCGGCGCCATGGTCATGACCGTATGCAGGTCGGTGGCCATGGTATGCATGTGATTGGTAAACAGGATGGGATTCCATAACAAGCCGGGGTAGGCCGGCCCCACATACCACTGCGGCGGTTGCCGCAGAAGGTCTTTAAACGCCAGTGCCCAACGGTGTTCCACCCCCAAGGCCATGGCATATGGCAGGTACTTTTCGAAGGTGTCGGGCGGCATCTGCTTCAGCCGGTCGGCATCGACGCGCTTCATGAACTCCTGGAACCCCAGGATTTTCACCCGCGTGCGTACCCCCAGCATGCTCTTGGCGGTCATCTGCCGCCCAAACAGGATCACGATCAGCGCGGCCAATCCAATGCCGGCTCCGGCCATAGGCACGGATTCGAAAAAATCGGCGATATGAAAGCCTTGCAACAGCAGGAACGGCAAGCCGATCAGGATTGCCGCCGCCACCACGTATCCCCCCGCCGAGTCCGGGTCCACACTGTACATGCTCTTGGCTTTCAACTCTGCCAGAATGTCCTGCTTGATTTCCGGCAGGACAACGTAGAACTGATTCTTCAATTCCGACATGCGGACGGCCTGCCCGTCGCCGAACATGTTCTCCAGCATCACGCGCTCATAAGGGCGCAAATCTGTCCACTCGTCTTTCGGCTTCAGCAGGTGGAAGACATAGTCTTTATTGCTCCACAGCAGGTGCTTGTCTTCGGTTTCTTCGATCTTCAAAAAACCGCGCACTGCCAGATCCACCACCGTTGAAGTGACGTCGCGGGGCTCCACGGCGTCGGTGATCAGCGTGCCGGCTTCGGCGGGGCTCATGCCCGCGGGCGGCTCATACATGGGCGCCACCGACATGCCCGGATTCGGATCCCTGCCCTTGAACCACCACATGACAAACATCACCACGAACGCGACCAGGGGCAGAAAGAGAATCGAGTTCGACTGCAGGAACCATTTCGTACGGGTCAACATGCTGGGCTGCCGCAGAATTCCCTTGGGAATATAAACATCAATCGTCAGGCCTCCGCGCATGGCCAGCGGGTTCGTGGTTTCAAAACTGGCCAGGGCTCCTTCCACGTCGCTGCTGGCTTCCTGCTCGCGCGAACCGTAGGTACCGGTAAAAGCCTGGGCTCGCAGACTGCCGGCCGCATCCTGCGGAAAACCGACGGTGGCCGAGGCATGGTCGATCGGCACCGGCCAATCGTTGCCGGTCACGTTCCAGTAAAACTCGTCGTAACCGGGAAAGTAGCGAATGGCGTTGGGCACGGTGTACACGATTCTTACCGCTCGCGTCGTGTCCTCCGCGTCGGGGACGTATATCGTCAGGGTCTCGTAAGGACTCCGCCGCCGCGCTTCATATTTCAAAGGCTTTCCGGTATCGTCCGTCACCGCCTGCACGCGCAGAAACAGCGAGTAATTACTGCCGTACGGGCCGGGGTATTTGAGGGGAATCTCCCGGTGGATACCCTGAAACCGGCCGGCAAAGACCACCGTGATCTGCTCCAACACCACAGCGGAGCCGTCCGCGTCGATGCTGACAGCGTCGTGAAAATCGGCGATGTGCCAACTGCGTCCCCAGGCCGGCATTACACCACAGAGGACACAGAGGGCACAGAGGAGGAAAGAGTCTTTCAGGTTTCGAATCATCGGTCACAAACCCATTTCATTCTTAATCCGCGTTCATCAGCGTTAATTAGCGGCTGTGGGTTCCGGTTGGTCTTCCTCTGTGCCCTCTGTGGTGAAATGCTCAGAATTTCACCTCTACCGGAGCACGCTCGGCGGGGGCATCCAACTGGAAGAACTGCTTCTGCTGAAAGCCGAACATGCCGCCCAGCACGTTGGTCGGGAACGATTGGAGTTTGGTGTTGTAATCCCGGACCACGGCGTTGTAATAGCGCCGGGCCTCCTGAATGGTGCCTTCCACTTCCTGCAGACTGCCTTGCAGGGAGGTGAATTGTTCCGAAGCCCGCAATTGCGGATAGTTTTCGGCCACGGCGAACAGCGATTTCAGCGCCGTGGTCAGTTGTCCTTCCGCCGCCCCCCGATCCCCGGGAGTGGTCGCCTGCATGGCCATCGACCGGTACCTGGCAATATCTTCGAACGTGCTCTTTTCGTGGGCCGCGTACCCTTTTACGGTTTCCACCAGATTGGGGATCAGATCGTGGCGGCGTTTCAACTGCACGTCGATATCGGACCAGGAAGAATCGGCGCGGACACGCAGTTTGATCAGACCGTTGTACACCGCGATCACAAAAAAGACGATGGCGGCGACCAGGGCCAGAAAGACTATAAACCCGAGGCTCATCTTGCCTCCTTCTCCCGAACTGCTTCCGGGGACTTCAGCGCGAAACTATCACACCCCGCGAACTGCCGCAAAGTGCCTGAAGAGTAGCGGCAAAGCAGCCGTTGGTCTTTGGTCGTTGGTCGTTGGCCTTTGGCCGGAAAATCCCAAACACCATTCCTGTTTTAGAATTCTTTCGTGAATGAGTTAGGCAAGACGCTGGTGTTTTTGGGCGGGGTCCTGCTGGTCCTGGGATTGCTGTTCATGCTGGGTGGGCGGCTGCACCTGCCGTTCGGCCGGCTGCCGGGGGACATCGTTTACCGCGGCAAACGAACGGCGGTGTACTTCCCTCTGGCCACCTCGATTTTGCTGAGCTTTCTATTGACCCTGGTTCTTTATCTGATCGGGCGCTTCCGGCGGTAATTGAGCAGCCCTTGTCCGGTGCGCTGCGCAAATTTTTCCGATTCTTCTCCTGCTCCTCAAATTTCCGCTTTTACGTCAGGTAATTGGGCGTAATGCTAAACTGCGCGTGATGGCAGATTCTTCTCAACTGGGGTTGGATTTTGCGCCGCCGGCGCGGCGTATCTGGAAGATTTCCGATCTGGTCGGCGCCATGCGCACCGAACTGGAACGCACGTACTCGGACGTTTTTGTGGAAGGCGAAATCTCCAACTACCGTCCGGCGGAATCCGGCCATCTGTATTTCACCTTGAAGGACGACAGCGCGCAGATCCGCGCGGTCATGTTCCGCTCCCAGGCCCGGCTGTTGCGTTTTCGGCCGGAAAATGGGCTCCAGGTCATCGCCCGGGGGCGCATCACCGTGTATGAAGCCCGCGGCGAATTACAGCTTTCCGCCGAGTACCTGGAACCCAAGGGCGCCGGCGCGCTGCAGGTGGCGTTCGAACAGTTGAAAGCGAAACTGGGCGCGGAAGGACTGTTCGACCCCGCCCGTAAGAAGCCCCTCCCCGCGTTCCCACGGCGCATCGGCATTGTCACCTCGCCGCGGGGCGCCGTAATTCAGGACATGCTTCACATTCTGCGCCGCCGCCATGACACGGTGAACGTGCTGATCTATCCCGCGCAGGTGCAAGGCGAGGCGGCGCCGGCCGAGATCAGCGCCGGAGTGCGTTATTTCAATCGCGCCGGGAATGTGGAAGTGATCATCGTCGCCCGTGGTGGTGGCTCGCTGGAAGATCTGGCGGCGTTCAACGACGAAGATCTGGCGCGCGCCGTGGCCGGTTCGAAACTGCCGGTTATCTCGGCCGTGGGGCATGAGACCGACTTCACCATCTGCGATTTTGTCGCCGATCTGCGGGCGCCCACGCCTTCGGCCGCCGCCGAACTGGTGATCCGTTCCAAGCAGGAAATTGACCAGCAGGTCGCCGATCTCCGGCAGCGGCTGGCCCGTGCCGCCCGTTACCGGTTGCTGCAGGCGCGGCAATCGCTTACGGAACTGGCTCAACACGGCGCCTTCGCGCGCATGCAGGACCTGATCAATCGCCGCCAGCAACGCATCGACGAGTTTGTGTACCGCCTGGCCCTCGCCGCGCGGGATGCGCTGCGCGTCAACTTCCAGCGCCTGGAGGCCGCGGCCGCCCGCATCCGCCGGCACGACCCGCGGCATCAACTGGCGGAACTGCGGCAGGCGCTGCAGGCGCAGACCGGCGCGCTCACGGCGGCCACCCACGCCACGCTGTTCCGGCGCCGCGCCCGCCTGCAGCAGCTCACCACGCATCTCCAGGCGCTCTCCCCGCTCCAGGTGCTGGAGCGCGGCTACGCCCTCGTATTCGACGCGGCGGGAAACCTGGTACGCGAGAGCGCGCAGGTGAGCCCCAAAGAGAACATCAGGGTGCGGCTGGCCCGCGGAACCATCAGCGCAACCGTAAAAAAGCGGGAGGAGTAGGCGGCTCTTCCCTTCCCCAATGCTTGCATTACAATGAACATCAGCTGTTCGCTGGTTTATGGGGATGATGTGGCTTACCGCAATACCGCTGCTCAGTCGCTGGCCGGAACTGAAGCCGATCGCGATGCTCGACATCGTTTTGGTGGCGGTGCTGCTCTATCAGTTCCTGATCGTGATCAAGGGCACGCGGGCCGCTCCCATGCTGGCCGGCGTGGGCGTTCTGGCGCTGGCCATTTGGGTGGCCCGCATCGCCGAGCTGCGCACCATCAATTGGCTGGTGGGCACGCTGTTGCCCTACGCCATTTTTGCCCTGATTGTGGTGTTTGCCGTGGAGATCCGGCAAGCCTTGGCCAAGCTTGGCCGTAAGCTCACGTTCTCTCACTTGACGCCCGCCAATGTCTCCGAGGCTTACGATGACATCGTGCTGGCCGCCAACCTGTTCTCGCAGAACCAGACCGGCGCCTTGGTGGTCATCGAACGCGAAATCGGACTGCGCACGTACATCGAGAGCGGGGTGCCTCTGGATGCGCGGCTGTCCTACGATCTGCTGGCCACCATATTCCGTCCCAGCGCGCCGCTGCACGATGGCGCCGTCATCGTGCAGAAGGACCGTATCGCCGCGGCTGCCTGTTTCCTGCCCTTGTCGATGAATCCGACCATTTCCATGCAGCTCGGCACGCGGCATCGCGCGGGCATCGGCATCACGGAGGAGACCGACGCCATTGCGGTCATCGTCTCCGAAGAGACGGGCACCATCAGCCTGGCGGTGGGAGGAAATATTGAGCGCGACCTGACGGTGGAATACGTGCGCGAACGCCTGAGCGAACTGTTGCGCCGATACGTGCCGCCGACCACGCTTCCGACTCCGTTTCCCAACGGCCCCGCCGGGGATCCCGACATCACGTCGGAGATGGAGCGGCAGTCATGATCACCTTCCTGCGCCGGTATGTGTTCCATAACTTTGCGCTGAAGCTGGTGGCGCTGGCGGCGGCGATCATGCTGTGGGCGGCGGTGGCGCGCGATCCCACCGATTATGTCGCGGTCAAGGTGCCGGTGGAATTCCAACACGCGCCCGAAAACCTGGAGATCAGCACCGAGAACATTCCTGAAGTTCAGATCCGCGTGCGCGGGCCGGGACGCGTGGTGCGCCAACTGGCGCAATCCGAAGTGCATGCGGTCATCGACCTGACCGGAGCCAAACCGGGGGAGCATACCTATTACCTTGCCGGTCCGCAGATCCGGTTGCCCCGCGAGGTCGAGCTCGTGCAGGTAGTGCCTCCGCAACTGCAACTGAACTTTGATTGGAGCGCCTGGCGGGATATTCCCATTGAAGCGCGGGTGCTCGGGCTGAATGCGGCGACGCCTGCGGCAGTTCGCGTGGAACCGCCCACCGCCCTGGTCCTCGGCCCGAAAACGCAGGTGGACGATATCCATTTTGCGCTTACCGATGCGATCGACGCGGCCGGGATCACCGGCGAAACCAGGTTCTCCGGAATTCATATTTTTGTCACCGACCCCATGGTGCGGGTGACGCACCCGCTGACCGTCAGCGTGGTGGTGACGCCGGAAAGCCAAAGTGGCACCGCGGCGCCGCCTTCCGCGCCGCGCAGGCATTGAAGGGAGATCTGAGGCCGGCATGAGAAAACTTTTCGGTACCGACGGTATTCGCGGCACAGCCGGCGAGTATCCGCTGGACGAACGCACCATCTTCGTCATTGGCCGGGCTCTGGGCCACCATCTTTTGAAGAGCTGTACTGCCCCCAAGGTTGTTCTGGGTCAGGACACGCGCGAATCCAGCGAAGCGATCGCCAACGCCATCGCGCGCGGATTGCTGTCCCACGGCGTTGCCGTCGAGAGCGCCGGCGTTTTAACGACGCCCGGCATCGCTTATCTGGCGCGTACCAAGAAGTTTGCCGCCGGCATCGTTATTTCCGCCTCGCATAATCCCTGGCGCGACAACGGCATCAAGATTTTTGCCGGTGACGGATACAAACTGCCGGATGAGGTGGAGCTTGAAATAGAGAGCGAGATTTTTGCCCACTTCGACAAGCCCGCCTCCGATCTGGCCAAAGCGCCGCCGCTGCCCGCTTCCAGTGTGCCGGGCAACGCCAAACTGCGCGCCGCGTACGTGAATTGGCTGGTCGGCAGCGTGGCCGGCACCGACATCAGTCAGATCAAAGCCTTGATCGATTGCGCCAACGGAGCCGCCGCCTCGATCGCTCACGATGTCTTTCGCCGTTGCGGCGTGACGGCCACATTTCTGCACGATGAGCCCGACGGCCACAATATCAATCACCACTGCGGCGCGCTGTATCCGGATGTGCTGGCGGAAGCCGTACGGCGCGCCAACAGCCTCAGCCGCCTGCCGCGTTACGCCCTGGGTGTCACCTTCGATGGCGACGCCGATCGCGCTCTGTTTGCCGACGCCGATGGCAACGTGGTCAATGGCGATGCCATCCTGCTGCTCTCGGCCCGGGCCATGCAGCAGCGTGGCGCGCTGTCCGGCAACCTCGTCGTGGCGACCACCATGTCCAACATGGGCCTGGAAATTGCCTTGCGCGACTCCGGCATCAGAATGCTGCGCGCCCCCGTTGGCGACAAATACGTACTGGAGGAGATGCGTCGCACCGGAGCCACGCTGGGCGGCGAGCAATCGGGGCACATCATTTATCGCGACGGCGACTCCACCACCGGCGACGGCCTGCTGACCGCATTGCGCGTGATGGCTAAAATGGCGCGCTCCAAGCAGGACCTTCTCTCCCTGACCAGCGATCTGCAGGTATTTCCGCAGGTTATTAAGAACGTCAAAGTGCGCGAGAAGAAGCCGCTGGAACAGTTCCCGGAGATTGCCGCGGTCATCCAACAGGCGGAGGGCGAACTGGACGGCAACGGACGCATTGTGGTGCGGTATTCCGGCACCGAAGCCCTGGCGCGGGTCATGGTCGAAGCTGAAGACGAAACCCGCATGCGGCAATTGGCGGAGCGGGTGGCCTCGGCGATCCAGAAGGCCCTGGGCGCGTAGGCAATTCCCAGAACATCTCACCACAGAGGACACAGAGGAAGAACCTCAAAACGGAAAATCTCCAACCCTGTTGGCCGCAAATTAACGCAGAGAAACGCAGATCAGACCCTAAGAAGACAAATCAGACTTCTTGATTACGCTTCCATCAGCGTTTATCTGCGTTGATCTGCGGCTGCTTCTCCGGTTTCCTCTGTGTCCTCTGTGGTAAAAAATCGAACTATTCCATATCCCGCCAGTTCTTGCCCACGCCCATCTCCACCAGCAGCGGCACGCGCAATTTATGCACGTTTTCCATCTTGTCGCGCACCAGCGCACGCAGGGCCTCGAGTTCCGCCTCCGGAGCTTCGAAGACGAGTTCGTCGTGCACCTGGAGCGTCATCCGCGATTGCCAGCCGCGCGCCCGGATCTCCGTGTCCAAGCGGATCATGGCCAGTTTGATCAAGTCGGCGGCCGTGCCCTGCAGCGGCGTATTGACTGCCGTACGCTCGGCAAAGCCGCGCAGATTGGCGTTCTTGCTGTTGATGTCGGGGATGGGACGGATGCGCCCGAACAGGGTTGAAACCTTCTGGTCGCGCCGCGCTTGTTCCATGGTGGCATCCAGCCAGGCGCGCACACCGCGGTAGCGTTCGAAGTAGGCATCGATGAAGTGTTTGGCCTCGCCGGTCTCGATGCCCAGCTGCTGCGCCAGCCCGAAGGGGGAAAGTCCGTAGGGGATGCCGAAGTTGATGGCTTTGGCCCGGCGGCGATGCTCGGGCGTCACCATCAGGGGCGGAACCCCAAATACTTGCGCCGCAGTCAGGGTGTGAATGTCGTCCCCGCGCTGGAAGGCCTCCAGCAAAAGCGGATCGCGGGAAAAATGCGCCAACAACCGCAGTTCCACCTGCGAGTAATCGGCGGAAAGCAACAGGTGGCCGGGCTCGGCGATAAAGGCGGCCCGAATTTCGCGGCCCAGTTCCGTGCGGATGGGGATATTCTGCAGGTTCGGATTCTTCGAGGAAAGCCGCCCGGTGGCCGTGTTGGTCTGGTCAAATGTGGTGTGCAGCCGTTGCGTAACCGGGTTCAATAACGCCGGCAGAGCGTCCACGTAGGTGGATTTCAGCTTCGCCAGCTGCCGGTACTCCAGCACCAGCCGCGGGACGGCGTGCTCGGCGGCCAGCGCTTCCAGCACATCCACCGCCGTGGAGGCCTTGCGGCCCTTCTTCGGCAGCCCAAGTTTTTCAAAGAGCACCTGCCCCAGTTGCTTGGGAGAGTTGATATTGAACTCTTCCCCCGCGCTCTCGTAAATTTCGCGGGATTTGATCGCGCACTCGCGTTCCAGTCGCTGGGACATTTTAGCCAGGGCGGCGCTATCCAGTTTGACCCCGGCCTGCTCCATGCGCGCCAGCACCGGCACCAGAGGCAGATCGATCTCCTCGTACACCCGCGTCAGGCCGGCTTCTTCAATGTCGCTGCGCAACGCGCTGGCCAGCCGCCCGGTGGTATCGGCGGCCTCCGCCAGGCGGGAACCTTCGGAGCTTAGGTCCTCCTGTGCCGCGGGAGACTCGCCGAGTTTCAGATTGAAGCGCCGCAGCGCGATCTCGGGCAGCGTATGCGACGAATGCGTGGGGTCCAGCAGATAGGAGAACAGCATGGGCTCATCCCGTACGCCGGCCAGCTCCATTTGCCGCACGTCTCCGGCCAGAACATGGAGGGCAGCCTTGTAATCGTGAATCGCTTTCGGAATGCTCGCATCCGCCAGCACCGATCTCAGTGCCACACCCGCGTCGCTGTCCAGGGAAACGGCAAGGGCCTCCCCCGGAACAGAGGAGATGGCAATCTCTTGTAACCGCCTCTCTCCGCCGAGGCAAGGCGCAGCGGATTCTGATTGGACATCCGGAACCGCCGCCGTGAGGCTCAGTTGCTCTTGGGTATTCCCGCTTTCGCCCTCGGCGACCGACTCTTCGCCGTCGCCGGGGTCTTCCGTGACCCTCAACACGGCTGGCGACACCGGCACGGCCACGGCAAGGGCAGCGCCCTTGGCCAGTCCTTTGACCAATGCTTCCACCTCGCGGGCAGACGCGGCGTTTCGATAGTTGGTGGCGCCCACTTCCACGGAGGGAAGAAAATCCTTGAGCAGCGTGTTGAACTCCAGTTCGCTGAACAACTGGCGCGCGGCTTCCGCATCCGGCTCGCGCATCACCATCGCCGCCAGGTCCAGACTGACCGCCACGTGCGTGTCGATGGTCGCCAGTTCCTTGCTCTTCATTACGACATCGCGGTTCTGCTGGAGTGACTCGCGGTAAGTCTTCTTCTCGACTTCCGCGGCGCGATCCAGGGCCGCCTCCACCGAGCCGAAGCGCTTGATCAATTCCACCGAGCCCTTGTCACCGATCCCGGGAGCGCCGGGGATGTTATCGATCTGGTCGCCGCGTAGCGCCATCACGTCCACCACCCGTTCCGGCGGCACGCCCAGCATCTCTTCCACCTTGGCGCGGTCACAGATCAGATTGTCTTTGGGGGGATTCAACACGCAAATATGATCATCCACAAGCTGCAACATATCTTTGTCGCTGGAAACCACATAGACCGGATGGCCCTGGCTGGCGGCGGCGCGGGCCAGCGTGCCGATCACGTCATCGGCTTCGTATCCGGGCGCTTCCACCATGGGAATGCGGTATACCTCGAGAGCCCGCCGGATGAATGGCAACTGTTGCACCAGGTCCGCCGGCATTTCCGCCCGGTTGGCCTTATAGCCGCCGTAGGCGACTTCCTGAAACGTCTGCGTCTTAAGGTCGAATTTGCGCACTGTGGTGATTTCGCTGGCCTGCTGGTCGCGGAAAGTGGGCGCGGCCACATCAAACACTGCCGCCAGATAATGCGGATGGAAGTCGGCTCGCAGCTTGCGCAGCATATTGACAAAGACGTAAGTTGCCGCCGTAGGGACACCGGTCCGCGTGGACATGGGCCGCTGCCGGGCCATCGCATGATAGGCGCGGAAAATAAACGACATGGTGTCCAGCAGGAACACCGCGGGTTTGTCGTCCGGCGAGCGGGGCACGGGGGCCGCCGCGGCACTGGATTCCAGCGTATTCGCCTCAATTGGCTTTGTGGATGAGGATTTCTTTTTCACTGCGAAAGAAGTTTAGCAGCAATGCCTCCATTCCGGAGGAATAGGGCGACAGTAGCCCAGGTTGGAGCGCAAGCGGAACCCTGGGCACGTCTCGACGTCACCGGCATAACCGACCTAACCGGGAACGAGGGGCGGCAGCAGTGACGTTGTGACTTTCGTCATTAATGTTCCACTGACCATAGAGCGCCAGCCGGCCGATATTATTAAAATGGCTTACCAAAAATGCTCCGCGATGCGCGCTGTTCGCCGTGCAATGGTTTCCATCTTTTGCTTCTGGTTGCTCTTCTCCCTCATCTGCTCAGCGCAAGAGGAATCCCTCGGCGATGTCGGGCGCAGGGTTCGCGCCGAAAGAGCGGCCAAAGCGGCCGCATTGGCGCCGCCAGCGAAGCCGGCGGGCAATTCCAGCGAGGCTTCGCGCCCTGTGGATTTGGCCAGAGAGGCTTTTGTAATCGAACGCTCAGCCACGAAGATTACGGTGGAGACCGATGGCACCGCCATTCGCGAAGTGGGCGCCGCCGTTCGTATCAACTCCGAGAGCGGGGTCAAGCAGTTTGCGGTGCTGAAGTTTGCCTTTACCAGTTTGAATGAACAGGTGGAGATTGACTCGGTCAAGGTGCGGAAACCGGATGGCACGGTAATCTCCACGCCGGAGTCCAACGTGCAAGAGATGACCCAGGAGGTGGCGCGCAACGCCCCCATGTACACCGACGTGCGCGAAAAGCATGTGACGGTAAGAGGATTGGGCACGGGCGACCTGCTGGAATATACCGTTCGAATCCGCACCGTGAAGCCGCAGGTGCCAGGACAATTCTGGTTCGAATACAGCTTTCTCAAGGACGCGATGATCAAGGACGAGCGCCTTGAGATCAGCTACCCCAGCAAAGGATATCTCAACGTCAGGAGCCGGGAGGTTCAGCCGGATATCCGCCAGGAAGGCGGACGGCGAATTTATCGCTGGTCCAGCTCGAATCTGAAGAAACAGGATGCGGATGCCGCTTCGCCACGGAAAGGCCGGGCCCCGCTGCCTTCCGTACAGGTGTCGACCTTCCGCAGTTGGGACGAAGTCGGCCGGTGGTATGGGGGCTTGCAGCAGGAACAGGTCAAGGTGACTCCGCTGGTCCAGGCCAAAGCTGCCCAACTCACCAAAGGCTTGCCAAACGACGATGACAGGATCCGGGCGATTTACAACTACGTTTCCCTGCATATCCATTACGTGGGAATGTCTTTTGGCATCGGGCGCTATCAGCCACACGCGTCGGACGATGTCTTAAGCAACGAATATGGCGATTGTAAGGACAAGTACACGTTGTTGGCATCCTTGCTCAAGGCGGCGGGCTACGACTCCTGGCCGGTATTGATCAACAGCTCGCGCGAAATCGACCCGGAGCTTCCCTCTCCGGGACAATTCGATCACGTCATCGCGGCCATCCCCCGGGGCGGGAACCTGCTCTGGGCGGATTCGACCCCCGAGATCGCGCCCGCCGGTCTGCTGTTTCCCGTGCTGCGCGACAAGGTGGCATTGGCAATTCCTCCCAGTGGTGTGTCCAAGCTGGTGCGGACACCCGCCGAACCGCCGTTTGCGTCCTCGCAGTTATTTGCCGTGACGGGAAAGCTGGACGAGGATGGAACGCTAAGCGCCCACATGGAAGAAACCGACCGGGGGGACAGCGAAGCCGCTCTGCGCGCAGTATTCCGCCAGGTACCGCCGTCGCAGTGGAATATGTTGATCGAGACGATCTCACATCAAATGGGCTTTGGCGGCACTGTCGACGACGTGCAGACCTCCGAAATTACGGATCTCGCGCATCCGTTCCATATCTCCTACGAGTACACGCGCAAGAAGATGGGTTATTGGGAGAGCCGGCAAATCATGTTGCCGCTTCCGGGTTTCGGGATCGAGAGGAAGTACGACGCCATCGAGAATGCGCCCCGGGAGCCCGAGGAACTGGGTGCGCCGACAGAAGTCGTCTACCGCTTGAAACTTGAACTTCCCCCGGGCTATACGGTAAGGCTGCCGAAGGCGGTTCATCTGGTGAAGCCCTATATCGAGTACCATGCGACACATGTGCTGAAAGACAACGTATTGACTACGACGCGGCGGATGATCGTCAAGCAACATAGTGTGCCCTCCAGCGATTGGGATGGTTTTCGCAGCTTTTGCAAGGAAGTCACCGCGGATGAGAGTACCTTTCTGCAATTGCGGAGCGACACGACGGATGTAGGCGAAATCAACTAGGCCGGGTTGCGGCAATTCCGCACTCCGCGGCTATTCCACAAACATGCAATCGCCATACGAATAGAACCGGTATCGCTCCCGTATGGCATGCTCGTAGGCGGCCAGCACCGGCTCGCGTCCCGCGAAGGCCGAGACCAGCATCAGCAGAGTGGACTTGGGCAGATGGAAGTTGGTCAGCATCGCGCCAACCACCCGGAAGCGAAAACCGGGATAAATGAACAGATCCGCCTCGGAGGCGCCCGCAAGCACCCGGCCTTCGCCACGCATGGCGGCATGCTCCAGCGTCCGGACGGTGGTCGTACCCACTGCCACCACGCGGCGTCCGGAATGCAGCGCGCCATGAATCTGCTCCGCTGCCGCCGGCGGGATGCAATACCACTCGCGATGAATCCGGTGTTCCTCGACGTTTTTCGCGTGTACCGGCTGGAAGGTCCCCAGTCCCACGTGCAAGGTTATCTCGGCGGTTCGGATGCCGCCGGCGCGCAGGCGTTCGAGAGTTTCGGGCGTAAAATGCAGACCCGCGGTCGGCGCGGCCACCGATCCCCGCTCGCGCGCGTATACGGTCTGATAACGCTCCCGATCTTCAGGACGGTCTTCGCGGGAAAGATACGGCGGCAGGGGCACGTGTCCCAGGCGCTCGACGCGGTCGAAGAAATCGGGAACCGGAGCAAACCGTAACCGCCGCTCGCCATACTCGCCGCGGGCAGTCACCTCGGCTTCCAATTCGCCATCCCCAAAATGGAGGCATTCGCCGACGCCTATCTTCCGGCCCGGCCGCACCAGGGCCTCCCACTCCCGCAGATCCGGGCCGCACTGCCTGGTCAACAGCACTTCCACCCGGCCCGCCAGAAATTCGCGGGACGCCGGGTTGCGGCGGCTGAGCGGTTGCGAATGGAGCCCGCTGCGCCGCCCGTACAGGCGCGCCGGGAACACCCGCGTATTGTTGAACACCAGCAGGTCGCCCGGCCGCAGCAGATCGGGGAAGTCGCGGAAATAGCGGTCTTGCAAGCCGCCGTCCTCGCGCCGGAAGTGCAGCAGGCGCGAACCGGCGCGGTCGGCCAGCGGTTCGCGCGCGATCAGCTCTTCCGGCAGCTGGTAATCGAAAGCGGAAACAAGCACAGAAGCGATTATAGAATTGGGGATTGAGGAGCTGAGCAATTACCCGATTACTCAATTACTCAATCCGCTCTGTCCCGTTGCCTTGCCGCGACGCAATGCGTTACGATACGTAGCCTGGGATCACACAGGGGTCCCTCAATATTGCCGGGGTTCCCAAGGAATTCACCGCCGGGGTTACGCGTACATATGGACGTGGAACAGCAAGCTCGCGAAGAAATTGTGTATCTGGGCCGCATGTTGCACCAGAAGGGCTATGTTGTTGCCACGGACGGCAACTTGACCGCGCGACTTGATGACGGACGGGTGCTGGCCACACCGACGGGGATGTCCAAAGGCTCCATGGAACCCGGCGACTTGGTCGTGGTGGACTTGCAAGGCCAACGGCTCGCCGGTCATCGCTCGGTTTCCACCGAAATCGGGATGCACATGATGATTTATCGTTTGCGGCCCGATGTGAAAGGGATCGTCCACGCTCACCCGGTCACAGCCACCGGCTATGCGGCCGCGGGAATTGAGCTCAACCACGCCTTACTGTCGGAAGTGGTGGCCTGTCTGGGTTCGGTTCCCCTGGCCCAATACGCCACCCCGGGCACCGCCGAGCTTGCGGCTTCGATCGAACCCCTGGTGCCGCGTCACGACGCCATCCTGATGGCTAATCACGGGGTGGTCACCTACGGCGATTCCCTGCAAAACGCCTACATGAAAATGGAGCGCGTGGAACACTTCGCAAAAATCTCCCTGGTTACTCACCTGCTTGGCAAACAGCACCCGCTCAGCGCCGCTGAAGTCGAACGACTGGTGGGAACTAATCAAAGGTAATGCAGCCGTCGGCCCTCGGCCGTCGGCTGTCGGCCAGAACGACGAATGCTCAGTGCTTCCGGTTTACAGTGGGCAGTTTACAGCTTACAGCCAAAAAGGTGCGGGGCCTTTGGCTGTGAGCTGCGAACCTTCTTGCTTCGCAACGTGGAACGCAAACGAAAAACGTGAAACGGGGGTTGGTGCCGACGACCGAGGGCCGATAGCCGAAGGCGCTATTCTTTTATTTTCACCACTACTTTCCCGAAGTTCTTGCCTTCCTGGAGCAGCTTGTAACCGGCAATGGTTTGCTCCATGGGCAAGGTTTGGCCGATTACGGGTTTGAGTTTGCCATCCGCCACCCAGCGCGCCAGGTAGTCGAAGGCTTTGCGCATGGGCTCCGGGCGCGAGGCCAGGCGGCTCAACCACAGCCCCCATACGCTCTGCGCCTTCGAATACAGCTCGCGGGGATCGAACTGAGCCGGTTTGCCGCTGGCCGCTCCATAAAGAATGCAGCGGCCCAGGAAACCCATGGTGCGAATCGAGCGGGCCGTCTCTTCGCCCCCGCGCATCTCGAAGACGGCGTCCACGCCTTCGCCGCGGGTTTGCTCCTTGATCAGCTTCTGATAATCCTGGCGCGTGTAAACAATGCCGTGATCGAGGCCCAGGGCGGCCGCGCCCTCGATCTTGCTATCGCTCGAGGCGGTCCCATACATCTCAATGTCCAGCAGTTTGCCAATCTGCACCGCGGCCGTACCCACACCGCCGGCCACGGCATGGATCAGGACGCGCGGACGGCGTCCGCCAGGAAAGCGCAATTCGTGATCCGGTTCGCGCTCCACCAGCCCGGCCTCCCAGAAAGCGAAGAAAGCGGTCAGGAAATTGACCGGAAATGCGGCCGCCTGCACCGCGGTGAACTGCGGCGGAACGGGCCAGACGCGAGCCGGGGCAGCCGCAATCTGTTCGGCCAACGCGCCATATTCGGCATACCCCATCACCAATCTTCCGGTGGTAACTTCGAGGCCGGCAAATTCGCGTCCCGGCACGTATGGCGGGGGCGGCCCGCCGGAATAATTCCCCTGCATTCCCAGCAGGTCGGCAAAATTCAACCCGACGGCTTCCACCCGAATCAGTAATTCCCCGTCGTGCGGTTGCGGCGGCGGAAACTCGCCCAACTCCAGCATTTCCGGCCCGCCGGCGCGGGTCACCATGATAGCTTTCATGCGCGGATTGTAGCAGGAAAACCGCAACTGGCGATTGGCTGTTGGCGATTGGCCCAACCCGGCAAAAACCGTTTCACGTTGTTCGTTTCACGTTTCACGTTTGGCGGACAACAGGCGACGAGTTTGAGCCAACAGCCAATTGCGGGTCTCCGTGCACCAAAAAGCGCACCCCGGAACCCAGGTTGCCAATTGACGGAAAGCTCCCGGCGTCGCATGTTTGCCACAGCACTGTACTGTACGCGTGCCCCGATGCGAGCCGGTGAATGGCCCTCTTGCACAAGGAACCTCGCTCGCGGGCACGAACCAAGAACCGTTTCCCGGTCGGGTTGGGCTGGGATGAACAAGGCCGGCGCGCGTCTCGGGGGAGATTTCGCCGGCCTTTGCTATTTTGCCGCGGAGCTTTCCGCCACAGGAATCCTTGATAAAGCGAAGATTTACCCGGGGTTAGAGCTCCAGCCGGGGCTGGGTCCGGTGTATACTCTGCGAGGTTGGGCCTTTTTATATGAAGCGCCGGACCCAAGGCTCAGCATCGAATTGAACGTAGCGCCCCGATTAAGGGCCGCGCCTCCCTTGGACAAGTTCGAGGCCGGACTCCTGCGGGTACTGGGTCATCAAGGAGGCTCCGGCTTGGATATTGCAATTATTCGGTTTTGCTTCGTTGCTATCATAGCGCTTACTTCGTACGTACTTAGGCCCTTTGACCTTCATCCAGTAGCGGCCGCCGCAGTTGGCGCGGTGCTGGGCGGATTGGTAATCGTAGGGGAAAGCCGGGTACGGAGGATCAGTTTGAAGCGCCTGATCGGTGCCGCCATCGGCAGTACGATGGGCATCGTCGGCGCTTTCCTGTTCAGCCTGGTGCTTCGCGCCAGTATCCCCGAGCCCAAGACCGCCCAATTTCTGGCCCTACTGGTCATGCTGTTGATGGCCTATGTCGGTCTGGTGGTGGGCTCCAGTAAGGGCGACTTGCTCGACCTGTCGGCCATGGGGGGCCTGTTCGGCAGCGAGAAACTGGCCAAACGGTCCGCCAAGGTGCTGGACACCAGCGTGATCATCGACGGCCGCATCGCCGATATTGCGGAAACCGGCTTCCTGGACGGCATCCTGGTGGTCCCCAACTTTGTGTTGCGTGAGTTGCAGTTGGTGGCCGACTCAGCCGATTCGCTTAAGCGAAACCGCGGCCGGCGCGGATTGGACATCCTCCAGCGCATCCAGAAGATCGCCTCGCTCCAGGTGCTGATCGTGGATGACGATTACCCGGCGGTACGCGAAGTCGATTTGAAGCTGATTGAACTGGCCAAACAGTACGAGGCTAAGATCGTCACCAACGATTTCAACCTCAACAAGGTCGCGCAACTCCAGGGCGTCGAGGTTCTGAACATCAATGAACTCGCCAACGCTCTCAAGCCCATCGTACTGCCCGGCGAGCTGATGAAGGTGTTCATCCTCAAGGAAGGCAAAGAATACAACCAGGGAGTCGCCTACCTGGATGACGGCACGATGGTGGTGGTGGATAACGCGCGTAAGATGATCGGCAAGACCATCGATATTGCGGTCACCTCGGTGCTGCAAACCACCGCCGGCAAGATGATCTTCGGAAGATTCGACGAACGCGGCTCGGTGACGGCCATGCGCCCGGCGGAGACCAACCATCGATTGCGCCCGAATTCACCCAGCCCGCAGGTACCCGGCGTTTCTTCGCCGTCTTCCGCGATTGACCCCGTGGCGGCGAACAAGGAGGAGTGAGGCGAGCCAACAGGTTTGTAGTTTACAGCTTGCAGTTTGCGGCCAAAACGCGATTGACGGTTGGCTGCAAACTGAAAACTGTGAGCCGTCAACCTGTTTGATTTGAAATTTCACCCCGGCTCCCTATATACTTCGTATCCCCATGAAAGTAATCGTAATCATTCCGGCTGCGGGACTGGGTACGCGCATGGCATCGGCTGCCAGCGCCGGCAAGAGCGCCGGCGCGGCCGTCGGCAAAGCGGCCCCGTCAAAACAATTTGCCGAACTGGGCGGAGTTCCCATCGTCATCCACACTCTGCGGAAGTTCGCGGCTTCTCCAAGCGTCGCGGCGATTTACGTGGCCGTGCGTGCGGCTGAAATTGACAACCTCCAGACGCGCCTGGCCCAGGAAAAATTCAAAGTTCCCATCCACCTGGTCGAAGGCGGCGAGCATCGGCAGGAGTCGGTCGCCAAGGCGCTGGCGGTGGTGACAGCGGATGCGGACGATGTGGTGCTCGTGCATGACGCGGTTCGCCCGTTTCTCGATCAGGAGATCATCACCCACGTGATCGAGGCCGCCCTCAAGCATGGTGCGGCAATTGTGGGCATTCCCGCCGTGGACACCATCAAACTGGTGGACCGCTCCGCTGAAGACGCGCTGATCACCTCCACCGTGCCGCGCGAACGGGCGGTGTTGGCACAGACGCCGCAAGGATTCCGCTTCAAATTGCTGAAGCAGGCCATGGACGAGGCTCTGGCGGATGGTTTCAGCGGCACGGACGAGGCTTCCCTGCTGGAACGCTCCGGACATAAGGTCGCCGTGGTGATGGGTTCTCCCCGTAATTTCAAAATTACGGCCCCGGCGGATTTGCAACTGGCCGAGTTTTATCTGAAAAGCAGCAGCTAGGGGTTGGTAGCTGGTAGTTAGTAATTAGGGGCTCGTCGGCACAGAATGGGTAATTGCTTCCCCCATGCAGGCCCCCTGCCGTCTTGGGTTCGGCCCCTGGCTGCTAGCTCCTGACTGCCAGCTACCACAAGGTGTTTATGCGAATTGGCTTTGGATGGGACTCGCACGAGTTTAAGCGCGGTGTCGCGCTGAAGATTGGCGGAGTGACCCTGCCGCATCACAGCGGCCTGGCCGGACACTCCGACGGCGACGTGCTTTTGCATGCTCTCACCGACGCTCTGCTTGGCGCCGTGGCGGCCGGTGACATCGGCGCCTATTTCCCGCCTTCGGACCCGCAATGGAAGGGTGCCGACTCGACCATATTCGTGACGGAAGCGTTGCGGCAAGTGCGCCGCCAGGGCTATTCGGTGGCCAATGTGGATTCCACGCTCGTCCTGGCCGCCCCCAAGATCGGGCCCCATGCGGCCAAAATCCAACAACGCATGGCGGAACTGTTGGGCATCTCTCCCTCCGCCGTTGGCGTCAAGGCCAAGACCCCTGAAGGTACCCGGACCAGCCATGCCGCCATCGCCCATGTGGTGGTTTTGCTCCTGAAGCGCTCTGCGGAATACGAGTTGGCTCTGGAGGCCGCCGCGGAAACTCCGCAGCCGTTAATCGACAAGATCGTCAAGCAAACCTTGAAGGACGTCCGGCTCCCCAAACCCAAACGACTGGCCAAGCCGGTAAAAAAAGGAGCTAGGAGCTAGAAGTCAGGAGTTAGAACCTGGTTCCCTCGTAGCATCTAACTCCTGACTTCTGGCGTTTCCACGCAATTGCCACCGTGTGCTTTCGCGGCCAGGATTCCCGCTTCAGCCGCTCGTAATAGCTCTTCTTCGGTGGTTCCATGAACGGGATGAGCCGCCACGCCAAAGCTGCCGGTAATACAGGAATCCTTCAGAACCGGGTCGTTCTCCATCCAGACGCGCAGCCGGTCGGCGGAAATCTTCGCTGGCTCCAAGTCGGCGTCGGGCAGAAGCACCACGAACCGGTCTTCGCCATAGCGCGCCACCACATTGGAGTGCCGGGACTTCTCCTGCAGCAGCCGGCCGGCGCGCGCCAGTACCCGTTCGCTTTCCGGCTGGCCGAAGGTGGCGGCCACTTGCTCCAGGCCGTCGAGTTCGACCATCAGCACCGCGAAGCTCACTCCGCCGCGCGAGGCCCGCTCCCATTCCGTCCGTAACGCCTCCATAAAGTAGCTCCGGGTCTTCAGCCCCGTCAGCTCGTCGGCGATCGACTGCTGCTTCAGCTGCTCTATGTCCTGGGCCCGCTGCTTCACCTGCATCAACAACTGTTCGCGCTGGCGGGTGATTTCGTCAAACTCGCGGGCCCGCCAGCGCAGCTTTCGCCACAAGCGGGCGTACAGGCCGACGATGGTGATCGTCGCCGCGGCAATCAGCGCCAGCACTAGGAAATTGTGCAGCATCAGCGTGGGGAGATTATACCCAAACGGACGGGCGTTTCACGTTTCTCGTTTCTCGTTCCACGTTGGAAGGCACTCCGCTCCGCAGGCGCAGGATATGCTTCCAGCAAACTCCAAATCCCATAACCCTGAGAGACAGTCAAGAACGAGGCGCCGTAACGTGAAACGTGAAACGAAAAACGTGGAACGATCGCTACTGATGCACATGCGGGCTCTGGCCGGGGTTCTGTGCATGTGCATGAACGCCGCTGCCGGGCTTCTGCACTTTCACGTCGAAATCCGCGGGCACTTCCCGGGGCGGATAGCATTGCCGGTTGTCGCATGCCTGATATTTCAGAACCGCATGGACACGGTAGGTGCCGGGAGAAACCGTACTCAACGGGCGAACCTGCGCGGTAATGCGGAAATCGCCGGTATACACATTCAGCTTCTCGCCGGGCAGGAATTCGAAAGTCATATCCTTGCCGGGCGGGTAGTTGACCTTGGCCAGAGTAATGTCGGTCGGCAGATCCAGCTTGAGCGCGGTAGGCACCAGCAGCGTGTCGTTGGGATGGCTGGAATTGATATGAAAGCCCGGCACGACACGGAAATCCAAGTCGACCTGTGCGGCCTTGCCCGGCAAGACTTTTACCGGAAGCATGGGAGCAAACATGACCGAAGGCGCCTTGGCCGCGATCAGACTACCGTCCCCCGGTCCCGCCGCCCATGCACTGGCCATCAGCATCACCACAAAAAAGAGAGTCGCCCGGCGTTTGACGTCTCCCGTTCCCCGTCTCCGGTTGCCCATCAATGTCCTCCTGCCTCGGATGCCTGTTCCGTTGGCGCGGCCTTTCCCGAACCCAACGCCAGCTTGATATCATCCTCGATCTCGCCGCGATCGGGCTCCCCAATGGTACGAGCCACTACCCTGCCATCCCGTCCAATGTAGAAGGTGGTGGGCAATCCTTCCACTCCACCGTAATCGTCGGCTACTTTATTGGTGCCCTGCAAAACCAGGTAATTGATGTGCAGGTCGTCGGCAAATTTCAGGATGACATCCTTGCCGGCGTCATCCATGGCCACGCCGATCACCTGCAATCCTCGCGAACCATACTGATTCTGGTAGGCGACGAACCAGGGAATCTCCGCCTTGCAGGGCGGACACCAGGTCGCCCAAAAGTTCAGGACCACCGCCTTGCCGCGAAAATCCGAGAGTTGCACTTTTCTGCCGGTGCGCAGGTCAACCAACTGAAAATCCGGGGCGGACTGGCTGCGTACGCCCGTAATCGAGCCCCCCAGAGTAGCTGTGGCGCCGCGACGGGCATGGCGCGCCGCCACCCACAGCATGAGGGCCACAGTACAGGCCAGCACCGCTGCAATTTGCAAATTCCGTTTCACGTTCACCCTCAACTCTATAGCGAGAATCGGCTCAGAAAACTCAAGTAGCCCGAAAGCACCGTAAAGTGCCGCGTCAATACCAGCAAGCCGATGGCAATCAGCAGGACGCCGCTGGCCACCTCCAGAGCGTGTAAATGCCTCCGAAAGCGGCCATAAAACCTTAGAAAGCGGTCAATCCCCAGCGAGGTCAGCAGGAACGGGACCGCCAGTCCGGCCGAGTACACGGCCAGCAGGAAGGTACCCTTCAACACTGTGTCCTCCGCCGCGGCCAAGGTCAGAATGGTAGCCAGAATGGGGCCAATACAGGGCGTCCAGCCAAAAGCAAACGCAAACCCCACCACGAAGGCTCCCCATCCCGAACTGCCGCCCTTCACCTCGTGCAGGCGCTTGTCCGCATAGAGCGCCTTAATCTTCCAGATGCCCGTCAGGTGCAAACCAAAAACGATGATGACCAGACCGGCAATCCAGGTCAGCATTTTGTGGTACTGGTGCGTGATCTGTCCCAAGGTGGTGGCCACCGCGCCCAGCGAGATGAACACCAGACTGAAACCCAGGACAAACATCAGCGAGCTCAGCATCACCCGCCTCAGCATCCGTTGATCGTCCTCCTGCAACGCTTCAATGCTGCTGCCCGAGATCAACGACACGTAACCCGGCACCAATGGCAACACACAGGGTGACAAAAACGACAATACTCCGGCGACGAAGGCGGCAAGCGGCAGTGGCAGGGCATGCATCAATATCTATTTTACTGCTTTCGGTATTCGGCCTCATCGTTTCACGTTTCTCGTTTCTCGTTTCACGTTATGAGGACAACTCTGGACGTCCAACGTGAAACGAAAAACGTGAAACGGCCTCTATCCCCGCAGGCCGGTCCAGCCCTCGGCAACCACGATGGAATTGCCCGGATTGTGAGGGTCGTATTTGATCGAGGCCGGCAGTCCAATTTGGCAGGTATCAAGACCGAGTGATTGCCGCAAGCTGGTGATATCTTGCGAGCACTCGTAGCTGACGCCGCGCACGTCGTAGGTGTAGATCAGAAAATGCGAGGGCGAAGCTTCGCCCCCGCCCACGATCTGCAAATCAATGACCGTGCCGTCGGTGATGCGTCCCATCGATTTCAAGCGTTGACGCCGCTCGTACTCGCGCTGTTCCGGGGTCTTGCGGTGGGCGCGAATCCAATACACCGCGCCCGACGCCAGGACCACGGCGGCGCCGGCCAATAGCGAGTAATAAAGTCGGAGCGGGTTCATGGAACCATATCGAAGCTGATTCTCAATTTACTCTTCACCAGCCTTTTGGAGCATCCGGCAATCGCCTTAGCCGCTTCCCGCGAGGGACGCAACCAGCCTGTTTACGAGTGTAGCGCACTGGAAACCGGTTACGCATTCCTTCCGGCCTCGGCCATCATTTGTTCTTCGGCAGCCGCGCGAATGCGATCGAGCGTGGCCTGCATGTGCGCGTGAAATTGCGGCATCGCTTCGTTCTGGCTTTCCCGGGGAACCGGGATCAGGGCTCCCACTTTGAGCACAGCCCGCGAGAACGGTTTGGGAATCATAAAGCCGTCCCAGGACTTCAGGACCCAGGCCTTCTCCAGCGCGATGTGAAAGGAGTAGATCGGCGCGCCGGTATTGCGCGCCAGCAGGACGGGGCCAGGCTTGGCCACATAGCGCGGCCCCCGGGGACCATCGATGGTGAACGCAACGGTATGGCCTTGCTCGATGACTTTATGCATGCCCAGCAGCGCGCGCACGCCTCCGCGGGAACTGGAACCGCGCACCGCCAGAAACCCGAAACGCTCAATGATGCGAGCAATGTATTCCCCATCAAAGCTGCTGCTGGTCATGACCGCAATGCCACGCCGGCGGTACCAATAGGTGGCGGGAAATATGCAGCGGTGCCAGAACACGTAGATCCCGTGGAAGCGCTCGGACGGCGGCCCGCCTTCCTCAATGGAGATTTGCCAGCGCAACGTGGGACCGATCAACTGGACGGCCAGGTAGCCAAGCCAACCGATGAAGAACAGCGCCAGCCGTTGCCCGAAGCTAAGCGGGGAAGAGCCATTCTTGTCGCCGGCGCCGGCTGTGGTACTGAAAGTGGCCATCGAGACAATTCTAAATTGAGTAATTGAGAAATCGGGTAATTGAGCAATTGGAACCCGCTGGTCCCGCCAGATCCTCGACTCCCGTTGTAAATTGAACATGCAATAAAACAGCGTCGCACTGCAAGTGCGGCGCTGTTTTCAATTACTCAATTACCCGATTCCTCAATTACACAATTACCCGGTCCACCGGCGGAACAGCAGGCAGCCGTTGGTGCCGCCAAAGCCAAAGGAATTTGACATGGCGTATTCCAGCTCACTGACCTTGCGCGCCTTGTGCGGCACATAGTCGAGATCACAGCTCTCGTCCGGGCGGTCCAGATTGATGGTGGGAGGCACGATCTGATCGCGCAACGCCATCACGGTGAAGGCGGCCTCAATCCCCCCGGTTCCGCCCAGCACGTGGCCCGTCATCGACTTACTGGAACTCACCAGCAGTTTGTAGGCATGTTCGCCGTAAGTACGCTTGATGGCCTCGGTTTCCAGCTTGTCGCCGAGGTCCGTCGAAGTACCATGGGCGTTGATATATCCCACCTGCGACGGTTGAATCTTCGCATCCTTAATGGCATTCGTCATCACCCGGTACCCGCCTTCGCCATTCTCCGCGGGAGCGGTGATGTGATACGCATCGGCGCTCATACCATAGCCGGCAATTTCCGCCAGGATGTTAGCGCCCCGGGCCTTGGCATGTTCCAGTTCTTCCATCACCATGATGCCCGCGCCTTCACCGATCACGAAGCCATCGCGATCCTTGTCCCAGGGACGACTGGCTTTTTCCGGCTCGTCGTTGCGCTGCGACAACGCGCGCATGGCGGCGAATCCGCCGACGCCCATGGGCGTAATTGCGGCCTCGGTGCCACCGGCGATCATCACGTCGGCATCGCACCGGGTGATGATTTTGAAAGCATCGCCCACAGAATGCGCGCTGCTGGTGCAAGCCGTGCAGGCGGCCTCGTTGGGACCCTTGGCGTTATACCGGATGCTGACATGTCCGGCAGCCAGATTCACGATCGTGGCCGGGATAAAGAAGGGGGAAATCTTGCGCGGCCCCCCCGCAAGCAGGTTGTTGTGCTCGCGCTCGATGACATCGAATCCGCCGATGCCGGAGGCAATATGAACACCCACCCGGGTGGCATCCTCGGATTCCATTTTCAATCCCGACTCGCGGACGGCCTCGTCGGCGGCGCCCAGGGCCAGATGGATAAAACGGCCCATTTTGCGGAGTTCCTTCTTGTCCACAAAGTTCAGCGGATCGAAGTTCTTCACCTCTCCGGCAATTCGGGAATTGAATTGCGAAGCGTCAAAATGCGTGATCGGTCCCACCCCACTCTTGCCGGCCAGAAGGTTTTTCCAGACTTCTCCAGTGGTGTTGCCGAGCGCGCAGATCAGGCCTATACCGGTAATAACTACACGACGCGCCAATGCTATTTGGCCCCTTTTGAATTTTTGCCGACGTAATCCACGGCATCCTTGACGGTGCGAATTTTCTCTGCGTCTTCGTCGGGAATCTCAACGTCAAAGGCTTCTTCAAAGGCCATGACGAGCTCGACCGTATCCAGCGAATCGGCGCCCAAATCGTCCACGAAGCTGGCGTTGGCGGTCACTTCACCTTCATCGACCCCCAACTGCTCCACAATGATCTGTTTTACCCGCTCCTCTACTGAAGGCATGTGGCTTTCCTCTCTTGTCGTACTGAAACTACCCTGCCCTCCGCGCCGCTCTCCGGTTCAATCCTTCGGGGCGCGGGCCAATGGGATCTTTACTTGCCCACTTTGGCATTCTTTTCAATATAATCGACCGCGTCCTGGACGGTGCGGATCTTTTCGGCGTCTTCGTCGGGGATTTCGATATCGAAAGCCTCCTCGAACGCCATCACCAATTCCACCTGATCCAGCGAGTCGGCGCCCAAATCGTCCACAAACGATGCGGTCACGGTCACTTCCGCTTCGTCCACGCCCAACTGCTCGACTACGATCTGTTTCACCTTATCCTCAACAGCTGCCATCTGATCATGCCTCCTCTAAAATTTTCGCGATAATTGCAGTGTACTTGCGCCTTGAAAATCCTGTAAAGGCTATAGATACGCGAATTGTCATCCTACCTGCCCGGACGTGTCGGGTCAATTCCCAATCGAACAAGAGTACAGCCGTCGGCCCAAAACCCCGTTTCACGTTCTTCGTTTCGCGGGTAACGAAACTTGCGGTTTGCCGTTGATGGCCTGCTTGGCTCCAAACGGTTAGCCTTCCGGCACCAAAGAACCGTAGCCGGTCCCAACGTGAAACGTGAAACGAGAAACGTGGAACGGAAAACGAGGTTCCGGCCAACGACCGAAGGCCGACGGCCAACAGCTGCTTTATGGCTTGGTGCCGGGATTTTTCCAGGCATCCTGCACGGCCGGGGAAAACTTATCCAGTTCGTCCATTTTGCCGAGAAACGTTGTGATTTTCCAGATGTCGCTATCCGGCATCAGTTTGCCCCAGGCCGGCATTCCGGTCCAGCGTACGCCGTGCTTGATGATCCAAAAATTCTGCTCCGGCGGCATGTCCGGCGCATCGCTCAGGAACTGCGGTGTCCGCGGATAGAACCCGCGGCCCAGTTCGCTGACTGGTTTCCCGAAGTCGCCGTGGCACATTGCGCAATTGGCCCGGTACAGGCGTATGCCTTCGATCAGGTTGATATCGTTCGGTTCCACGGGGTCGGTCACTTTGGATGCATAACGTTCCGCATAACGATCCATTCCGCCACCCATGACGGCGCGCTCCATACGGCTAACGGGTTGGTCGGCAGTCAGGTTCACGAAACCGTAGTGCATGTAAACGAAGCCGACCGCAGCCAGTCCCCCCACGCCGAGAATGACACCCGCAATGAACTTCCGCATTTTGATCTCCTTTCGCCTTCAAGAGTTTACAGTTTACAGTTCGCAGTTTGCAGCCGGACCGAACCATCGTATAATTTGCCGGCCAAAGTCAAAAACATCAACCGAATGCCCTGATTTGCATTTATACCGAAACCGTTGCAGGTTTTGGCTGCAAACTGCAAACTGTAAACTCTCTCGCAAACTGTAAACTGTTAGCCTGCCAACTATGCGAGCCGTCGTCCAACGCGTGAGCCGCGCCAAGGTTACGATCGACGGCGTCATTACGGGCGAGATTGGCGAAGGCCTGCTGGTGTTGCTGGGCGTGGGCCGGCGCGACACCGAAGCCGACGCGGAATATCTGGCTGGCAAAGTGACCGGCCTGCGCATCTTCCACGACGAGCAAGGCAAGATGAACCGTTCGGTCGGCGATAGCGGCGGAGCGGTGCTGGTGGTTTCGCAGTTCACCCTGTTTGGCGATGCGCGTCGCGGCAAGCGGCCTTCGTTCGATGATGCCGCCCGCCCGGAGGAAGCGCGCCGCCTCTATGAGTGCTTTGTCGATAAGATCCGCGCCGCCGGCCTGCGCTGCGAGACCGGCCGTTTTCAGGAAATGATGTCCGTCGAACTGGTAAACGAAGGACCGGTAACGATTCTGCTGGACTCCGAGAAGCGGTTTTGAGCGAGCCATGGCTCCAGTTCGCGCAACGCCAGTTCGCATTGCTGCCGATGACGCTCCTTGCGGTCACGAACGCGCTCCGCTAAAGCCGGCAGCAAATCGAACGTGATATTGGCCGGTTGAAACGTCTTGGGATTGGCTCCGGTGAGGTAATGCACCAGCGAGCCCAGCGCCGTGGCGCGCGGCGGGGCGACCGGCGGCCGCCCGCCGGCCAGCGCGGCCGCGTGGATGCCGGCCATCAGCCCGCCGGCAATGGATTCCACATAACCCTCAACCCCGGAAATCTGCCCCGCAAACAGCACTCGCGGAAAAGCCCGCATCTGCAGGGTCCCGGTAAGCAACCGGGGCGAATTGACGTACGTATTGCGATGGATCTGCCCGAAACGCAGAAAGCGCGCGGTCTCCAGCCCCGGGATCAACCGGAAGACGCGCTCCTGCTCGCCAAACTTCAGATGGTTTTGGAACCCCACCAGGTTATAGCTGTCAGCCCGCAGGTTCTCCTGCCGCAACTGGACGACGGCCCAGGGCTGTTGCCCGGTTTCCGGATGCCGCAATCCGACCGGCTTCATGGGGCCGAAGCGCAGGGTGTCCCGGCCGCGGCGGGCAATCTCTTCGATCGGCAGGCAACCTTCAAAATAGTTGAGCTTCTCCCACTCGCGCTGTTCCACGGACGCGGCGGACACTAGCGCATCGTAAAAGCGGTCGTACTCTTCCCGGGTCATGGGGCAGTTGATGTAGTCGGCCGAGCCCTTGTCGTAGCGCGCTTTCATATATACGCGGTCACGGTCGATGGAATCCGCTTCCACGATGGGTGAAATCGAGTCGTAGAAATACAGATGCGCAGCGCCCGGCGGACAACTTCCCTCCGCCTCCGGCGCCGGACCGGCATCCATGCTTCCGGCCGCGCTCAGCCGCGCGATCTCCTCCGCCAGCGCGCTGGAGGTAAGCGGTCCGGTGGCAATTACGGTTATGGATCCGTGTTCATCAATCTGCGCCACCTCTTCCCGGCGGATGATGATAAGCGGGTCCCGCGCAATCGCATCCGTTACCTGACGGGCAAACTCCAGGCGATCGACCGCCAGGGCATGGCCGGCCGGCACGGCCGTCTTACCGGCAACCTCCATCAGCAACGAACCGGCCCGGCGCATTTCTTCCTTCAACAGCCACGGCGCCGTGTTTTCGCTGTCGGATTTGAGCGAATTCGAACACACCAGTTCGGCAAAGTCGGCGGTCTGATGCGCGGGCGTGGAATGGACCGGCCGCATTTCGTACAACTCCACCGGCACGCCCCGCCGGGCGCATTGCCACGCCGCTTCGCTGCCCGCCAATCCCGCGCCAATAATCTTGATAGACATCAAACCAGCCCATACAGCCGCAGATTAACGCTGATAAACGCGGATCAGAAAGAACGACCCAATTTGCTCTGAATCTGCGTCCATCAGCGTTAATCTGCGGCTGAAGTTTCCGTTTTCGCCAGCTTTTCCAGCGCTTTGCCTTCCACGCGCATGGTCAGCCACTCGCTCATCATCTTCGCGCCCAGGGATTTGTAAAACTCGATGGAGGGCGTATTCCAGTCCAGTACCTGCCATTGATAGCGCCCACAGTTCTCGCGTACGGCAATCTGCGCCACGTGCACCAGCAGCGCCTTGCCAATTCCCAAACCGCGAAACTGCGGCCGCACGAACAGGTCCTCCAGGTACAGCCCCGGCCGTCCCTGCCAGGTTGAATAGTTATAAAAAAACAGCGCAAATCCGGCGGACTGGCCATCCCAGTCGGCAATCACGCAACGGAACTTTGGCTCCGGCCCCCAGCCGTCACGGCGCAGGTCTTCGGCGGTGGCGACCGCCGCTTGCGGCTCGCGCTCATACTCGGCCAAATCGCGAATCAGTTGCAGAAGCAAAGGGATATCTTCGAGAGTAGCGGGGCGAATGTTCAGCATGGTCAGAGTTGAAAAATGCGAGGCATTCCTTGAAAGCGTTATTATACTTGCTCGTTCGCATCTGAAAGTGAGGTTCTATGCGTCTACGTCGCGTTCTTTCCCTTCTCGTTGCGCTCTTCGCTTCCACGCTGCTGCCGGCGCAGGCGGCTCCGTCCAACGAACCCCTGGTCAAGGAGCCGCCCCCCTTCAACGCCAGCGAACTGAATTCCCGCATCGATCCCTGCGCGAATTTTTATCAATTCGCCTGCAGCAAGTGGTTGGCGGCCAATCCGGTCCCCGCGGACCAGTCGATGTGGGGACGGTTCAGTGAACTGGCGGAGCGCAATCGCCTGATCCTGCGCGGCATTCTGGAACGAGCGTCGGCCCCCGATCCCAAACGCGACGCCATCACCCAGAAGATCGGCGACTACTATGCCTCGTGCCTGGACGAGAAAGCGGTCGACGGCAAAGGCCTGACGCCTCTCAACCCCGAACTGGACCGCATTGCCGCGCTGAAGGCCAAGGATGAGCTGAGCGAAGAACTGGGCCATCTTCAGCGCATCGGAGTTGATGCCGGCTTCCACTTCAGCAGCGACCAGGACTACAAAGATGCCACCCAAGTCATCGCCGAGGCCGATCAGGGCGGCCTTGGCCTGCCGGAACGCGATTATTATTTTCGCGACGATGCCAAATCGGCCGAACTGCGTAAAGGCTATGTCGCCCACGTGCAAAAGATGTTCGAACTGCTGGGCGAAGCTCCGGCCCAAGCCGCCCGCGATGCCGCTATCGTGATGCAGATGGAAACCGCGCTGGCCAAGGTCTCCCTGGACGTAACGGCGCGCCGCGACCCGGCCAACGTCTATCACAAGATGACGGTTGAAGAATTGGCCAGGCTTTCTCCCGCCGTCTCCTGGAACCGCTACCTGAAAGCCGTCGACGCACCGGCCATCCAAAGCTTGAACGTGGTGGCGCCGGATTTCTTTAAGGGTATGCAGGGGCTGCTGGACACTCAGTCCCTGTATAACTGGAAGACCTATTTGCGCTGGCAACTGGTGCACGCCGCGGCGCCCATGTTGCCCCAGGCTTTCGTCGATGAGAACTTCAGTTTCTTCGGCAAGACGCTGACCGGACAAAAAGAGATCCGGCCGCGCTGGAAGCGGTGTGTGCGCTACACCGACAACGATCTGGGCGAAGCGCTGGGCCAGCCGTACGTGAAGGAAACGTTTGGGCCGGACGGCAAGGAACGCACGCTGCGGATGGTCCACGCGCTGGAGCAGGCTTTGCACGAGGACCTCGAACAGGTGTCGTGGATGACGCCGGAAACCCGCAAGCAGGCGCTGATCAAACTCGATAAGATTGCCAACAAAATCGGTTATCCCGACCATTGGCGCGACTATTCCACATTGGAGATCGTGCGCGGCGACGCTTTGGGCAACAGCTTCCGGGCCAACCGGTTTGAGTTTAACCGGCAGTTGGCCAAGATCGGCAAGCCGGTGGACCGCCAGGAATGGGGCATGACGCCGCCGACCGTCAACGCCTACTACAACCCGCAGATGAACGACATCAACTTCCCGGCCGGTATCCTGCAGCCGCCATTCTTCGATAAGCGTCTGGATGATGCGATTAATTTTGGCGCCATCGGCGCCGTCATCGGCCACGAGTTGACGCACGGCTTCGACGACCAGGGCCGGCAGTTCGACGCCAACGGGAACCTGAACGACTGGTGGACCAAATCGGATGCGGATCAGTTCGATAAGCGGACACAGTGTCTGGTCGATCAGTATTCCAGCTATGTCGCCGTCGATGACGTGCACCTGAACGGCAAGCTGACGCTGGGTGAAAACACGGCTGACAATGGCGGATTGCGTATCGCCTTAATGGCTCTCCAGGATGAACTGCGCGGCCAGCCGGAAAAGCCGATCGACGGCCTTACCCCGGAACAGCGGCTGTTCCTCGGCTGGGGCCACATCTGGTGCGAGAACGCCACCTCCGAGTCGTTGCGCATGGAAGCGCAAACCGATCCTCACTCACCGCCGCCGGACCGCGTGAACGGCGTCGTCTCGAATATGCCGGAATTCCAGAAGGCCTTCGGCTGTAAAGCCGGCGCCCCCATGGTGAGAAAAGACGCCTGCCGGGTCTGGTGAGGAATTCACCGCAGAGGACGCGGAGAACGCAGAGAAGAAGGGGAAATTAGCCGCAGATCAACGCAGATGAACGATGATAGAAACACGATACACGCGTGGTTACGCTCTGATCTGCGTTCTTCTGCGTTAATCAGCGGCTAAAAGGGGTTGGGATTGTTTCCTTCGCGTCCTCCGCGTCCTCTGCGGTGAGAAGGTTCGCTTGTTCATGCGCGTGATATGACGAACGCACCAGCGGACCGGCTTCCACGTGACGGAAGCCCATCTTCCGGGCCGCCTCCCGCATGATGCGGAATTCTTCGGGAGAGTAAAAACGCGCGACCGGCAGATGATTCCGCGACGGCCGCAGGTATTGGCCCACCGTCAGGATGTCGACCCCGGCCGCGGCCAGATCGCGAAACACCTGCAGCAGTTCGTCCATGGTTTCGCCCAGGCCGGCCATCAGTCCCGACTTGCTTACCATCAGAGGAGCTCTGTGCTTCACGTCCGCGAGCAGCTGGAGCGACCGTTCGTAGCGGGCGCCGGAACGCGCGATGCGATACAGCCGCGGGACGGTCTCCGTATTGTGGTTCAGGATATCGGGACCCGCATCCACCACGACCTGCAGGCAATCGTCATGACCCTGAAAATCGGGGATCAGGACCTCCACCTTGCACTCCGGACGCAGATGGCGAATCTCGGCAATAGTATTGGCGAAAATGCGGGCGCCGCCCAGATTGTCGTCGTCCCGGTTCACACTGGTGACCACGGCGTAATTCAAACCCAGAGCCGCCACCGCTTCCGCCACCCGCCGGGGCTCATCCCAGTCAATCGGTTGGGGGCGGCCCTTGGGGACCGCGCAGAAACCGCACCGCCGCGTGCAAATATCGCCCAATAACATGAATGTCGCCGTGCGATGGTTCCAGCACTCGCCGATATTTGGGCATTGGGCGGACTCGCACACGGTATGCAGGGCCAGACCACGGGCCAGCCGCTTGAGCGAGTGGTATTCCTCGCCCACCGGCGCCCGCGCCTTGATCCACCCGGGCTTGCGCGGCGGACGCGTGACGGTTTCGATTTGCACCAGATCGGTAGCCATCGGTGTTAATAGTTTACGATGCGGCCGGTTCTTCGGAAGAATCAAATCCTTTCACCACGGAGGCACAGAGGCACGGAGAAGAGCAGGGCTGCCAACCCCCACCCCTTTCAGCCGCTGATTGACGCAGAGGAACGCAGATCAGTGCGGGAAGATGCGAGCTTTGTTTCGCCATCAGCGTTAATCTGCGTTGATCTGCGGCTAATTTCCCGTTTTTCTCCGTGTCTCTGTGCCTCCGTGGTGAATGATTGCTTCAGCGTTGGCGGGGACGAGGAAATGTTAAAATCAACGCCCGAGGTGACGGCATGAAACGCAAAGTTCTCCTTATTGCGGCAGGAATCATAGGCGCGGTGGTTCTGTTTGCGCTGATCATTCCCCTATTTATCAATATCGATAGTTTTCGCCCGGCAATTGAAACCCGGTTGAGCGCCGCGCTGGGCCGGCAGGTTCAGATCGGCAAACTTCGCTTATCGCTGTTCGCCGGCGGAGTAGCGGCGGAAGATATCGCCATCGCCGACGACCCCGCATTCGCCGACCAGCCGTTCCTGACGGCAAAGGTCCTGGAGATTCACGTGGATCTGTGGCCGCTGCTGCTGCACCGGCAGTTGCACATCAACTCGCTGACCATACAGCAGCCATCGGTGACGCTGATACGCGTGGGCGAGCGGTGGAACGTTTCCACTATAGGCGCCAAGCCGGCGCCGGGCGGCGCCGGTGGAACTCCGGCGGCCTCGTCCCCGCCGCCACTCGAGTTGAAAGAGCTCTCGTTGAGCGGAGGCGAACTCACGATTCGTCAACCGGGCGCCACTGCGGTTTTTTCCGGCCTGGAGATCAAGACCAGTAACGTCTCGCCGGACAGCGTCTTCCCGTTTTCATTGAAGGTGACGATGCCGGGCGAGGGCAAACTGACCCTTACGGGCCAAGCCGGGCCCATGCCGGCCGGCGACATGACGGAGATTCCGGTGCAGGCAAGCCTGAAAGTCGAACACCTGGATTTGGCGGCCTACACGGCCCAGGGCGCAGCCCTGGGCGGCTCCGCGGAGCTGGCTGCGACATTGCGTTCCGATGGCCGTCAGGCGCATGTGGAGGGTTCAGGGAGCCTGAAACTGCTTGTCCTGGCAAAGGGCGGCACGCCCTCTCCGCAGCCGGTCGGCCTGACCTTTGCTGCCGATTACGACCTGAAGACCCAGAGCGGCGAACTCACCGCCGCCGATTTGCGCTTTGGCCAGAGTGCGGCCCATCTGTCCGGCAAGTTTCAGCAGACCGGCAACACCTCGCAGTTGAACATGGCTCTGGTGGCGCGGGAAATACAAGCCGCCGATGTGGAACACGTGCTGCAAGCCGAGGCTATCGAACTGCCCGGCGGCGCCTCGCTGAAGAGCGGTACGGCGAGCACCAATCTGACCGTAACCGGCCCCACCAATGCGCTGATCGTCAACGGCTCGCTCCATGTTCAGAGCTTTACCGTTGCCGGCTTCGATTTGGGATCCAAGTTGAAGGAAATAGCTGCACTGGCCAGCTTCAATACCGGCCCGAACACGGTGCTGCAATCCCTGGATGCGAAGTTGAATATGACGCCCACCGTGGCCAAGCTGGATGATTTGAACGCCGTGGTTGCGGGGATCGGGTCCGTAACCGGAGCGGGCGTCCTGACCGGCCAGAAGAATTTGAATTTTAACCTGGTGGCCCATCTGACTCCCAGCGGCGGTTTACTGGGCGGATTCATGAAGGTTGCAAAGGTAAATCCATTAAGCAACGTCCCCTTCCGCGTTGAAGGCACCACCACCAATCCCAAATTTGTTCCGGATATGGGGGCAATCCTCCACACCCAGAACGCTTCCACCGCTGGTCAAACTCAGATAAAGAACGTGGGCAGCGCGCTGAATTCGTTGTTCAAGAAAAAGAAGTGATTGAGTCGCGAGTCACGAGTTACGAGTCGCGAGAATCGCCAGAGTCCGCTCAGCGGGCAGTAGAATGTAGCCCCAAGCGCGAGCCTTGGGACAAATCCGGTGCGTGGAGAGAAACTCCTCATTCTGGCGATACAGTCAGTTCTCGCGACTCGCGACTCGCTAATGTACCCAGGGACCGCGCCGCTCGCCATTGCCCTTTTTGCCGCCGCCCTTGGGATCGCGAAAATTGCCGTTCTCGTCGAAATAGTAGCTGCGGTCAGCGCCCTGATCATGGCCCTGCTTGCGCATGTAGACCTCGAACTTGCGTCCGGCGCGACGGCGCTTCCAGCGGTAGTAGGAATTGCGCACGCGGTAATAGCTTTCGGAAAACGAGAAACCGAATCCGCGTCCCGGGAGAAAGCGGACATAAATCCAGCCGAACAGCGCGCCCCCTAAATGGGCGAAGTAGGCAACCGATCCCCCGCCTTGGATCGCTCCCGCCAGGGCGACAAAAATCCATATTCCGACCAGATACTTGGCCCGGATGGTAAACGGCAGCGGAAACATCATGAATTCCTGATCGCCATGCAATACGGCAAACGCGACCATAACCGCGAATACGGCGCCGGAGGCGCCGAGCGTGGCCGTTTGCGGTCCGATGCCCAGAAAGGAGAAGAGCGGAATCGTGCCCAGGTAAGCCACCGCAATGGTGCAGGCAGCCGCGCCCACCGCGCCAAAAAAATACAGTTCCTGGAACCGCCTCGATCCCCACTCCGATTCCAGCGTGGCTCCGAACATCCACAGGCCCAGCATGTTGAACAGGACGTGAAACAAACCGGCATGGAAGAAGGCGTAGGTGACGACCTGCCAGATGCAGCCGCGCATAACCAGCCCCGGTATCAGGTAGAACCAGAGCTTGATCTCCCTGGCCAGCACCGGCGCGAAGCCCTCGATCACCAGCATGAGCAAATAGACGGCGGCATTGATGATGACCAGCCGCTTGAGGGCACGTGTGAACGGCGGGAACCCCATGGAAAAGCCGCCGCTGGAAAAACCTCGATTACGATAGGAAACCATAGTTTTCAGCCCCAGCTTACCGCTGGTTGTCAGGCACGATCACCCATGCTAGTTTACTCCGGCACAAATCGCGTCGTGAATCCGAAACGGCCGCCTTCGATTTTCGGGCAGTTCCTGTATTCGATGCCGTTTGCGGTATATAGATTCTGGGGCTCGGGCAACCATGGCTGTGGCGTGTACCATCCCCATGGCAAGCGGTGAAACCAAGCCGGATGCTTATCTGTTTGGGAATATGCCGGAGACGGGTCCGCAGTGGAAGCACTGGGGTTCAGCCCCACGATCGTCGCGCTTAACTCCGGGGTCTGGAGGCCCGGATTACAGCCCGGTGCTATCATCATCGGTCCCCGGAACGGTAAAAGCTCAAGCCCAGCCGGTTTGGTGACCGAAGTTACGTGCTGCTCAGGAAGGCCCTTGCTATCCGCTTGACGGTGGCGTCGGGAACTTTTAAATATTAGCAGCACACGAGTT
>Ga0326728_10003742_pt1 | contig 46374 bp, 39 predicted proteins | sample MB3enrmetagenome_FD_207602 | JGI IMG/M metagenome (GOLD analysis project Ga0326728, IMG submission 207602) | Lab enriched peat soil microbial communities from McLean, Ithaca, NY, United States - MB31MN | ecosystem: Environmental > Terrestrial > Soil > Wetlands > Peat | place: USA: New York...
GTAGTCGGCGCCCTGATCTACGCCCTCGCCAGCCCGCCGCGCACGGTGGTGGTGGGCGGGGCGGCGCTCGCAGGAGCGGGCGCGGACGGCGGCGTCTTTACCGGTGGAGAACCCCTGAGCGGCGAAGGCAGACTGCCCGCCAGCGATTTCTCCGAGATGCTGAAGCAACAGTGGGCCGGGTTCTTCCGCGGCATCGACGTGGACCGCTACTATCTCGCCGCCTGGGACGGATTACGCACGGCAGCCCAGGGACTTGCCCAGTTCGTAGCTTGGGTCGAGAGCAACGCGCTTGCCTGGACCATAGCTCTGACAGTGGGGTTGCTCTGGTATGTTCGCACGTCCGCAGCCCCGGTCGTAAGCAGTGGCGGCGAAATCGCCTTCGCCCGCATTCCTCTCATCCTGCTCATCGGCTGCGGCATTGCGTGCGGAGGCTTGTGCCTGAGCGCGCTGGCGCAATCGGCATGGCGGCGGTTTGCGCCGCTGATGCTGCTCTCGGGAGCCATCGCCATATCCGGCCTCGCGGTCCAGTCCGGGCCATTGCGGCTCGCCTTGTTAGAAGCTTCCGCTGTCGTCGCCCTTCTGCTGGTATGGCAATCGGCGAGTTCGCAGTCGGCCAAGTGGATTTATCTGGAGATCCTGCTCCTCTCCGGAGCGGCGCTCGTCGCCGGCGATCTTCTCCTCGAACGCGGCGATGCCAAGTGGGCGCGCGCTTTGCTGATCGTCGGATTCTTCCTCAAGCTCGCCATTGTCCCCCTGTTCTTCTGGCTGCTCAAATTAGCCGACGATCTTCCCAGCCTCGTGCTCGGCCTGATCGTCTCGGTCGTCGACATTGCCGCCTTTGGCGAGCTGTATCTAATTGCACAAGCCGCACCGTGGATCGTCACTCCGCACGGCTTGTGGATCGGAATCGCGATCGCATCGGCCCTGGTGGGTTCCATCCTGATGCTCGCGCAGCGCAACTTGAAACGTCTGCTCGTGCTCTCAACCATCGAAGACCTCGGATTTCTCATGCTCGGCGTGGCCTCGGCCAGCCAGCTTGGAATGCAGGGAGCGCTGCTCGGCGCGGTCGTTCACGCGCTCGCCAAAGCGCTGCTCTTCATCTGCCTCAGCGCCCCGGAAGCGAACGGCGAACTCAAGCCAGAAAGTAAGAGCGTTGGCCCCGCCACGCGCTACCCGCTGAGTGGGTTCGGATTCGTCTTCGGCATGTTGGCCGTGCTCGGCGTCCCGCCGACACTCGGATTCATCGCGCGCTGGCGCTTATACGTAACCGCGAACCAGATGGGCCCGCTGCTGCTCTTGGGCTTTGTGCTCTCTTCCGCGTTCGCGCTCATTGCCTATACGCTGGCGCTGACGCGCATGTGGTGGGGTCCGGCAGACGCCGAATCCGCGGCAGGCCAAGAAAAAGAACAAGAACCGATTCTGCTGCGCTTAACGGTCGTTGTCCTGGTGGTGCTGCTCTTGGCCGCCGGTCTCTGGCCCCATGCGCTGCAAGCTATTACTTGGGGGACACGGTGAATTTTTGGAAGCGATTAGTCTGCATCTGCCGCCGCCGCAGTCCGTGGTTGTTCCACATGAACGCGGGAAGTTGCAATGGATGCGATATCGAGATTGTGGCTTGTCTGACGCCGCGCTACGACGTCGAACAACTCGGCATCCTGATCCAGGGCAGCCCGCGTCATGCCGACATTCTCTGCATCTCGGGCCCGGTGACACATAACACTGTCAAGGCGATTCAAACCGTGTACGGACAGGTGTGCGATCCGAAAGCGGTCGTCGCCATCGGATCGTGCCCGGCATCCACCAACGCTTTTGTCGGCAGCCCAACCGTCGAGGGGCCGCTCGACCGCCATATCCCGGTCGATGTATATGTGCCGGGGTGCCCACCGCGCCCGGACGCAATCATCGAGGGCGTGGCCCGGGCGGTACAGATTCTGGCCGAGCGTGGCCGCGAGCCCGTCGCTGCCGAGTCGCCAGTCGCCCAAAAAACACTCGTCCCACAGGAGCAGCCGCAATGAACCTGACCTCCGCTCTGTTCCGGCTTCTCGTCTTTCCCGGGCTGCTGTTCGCGGTCCCGGCTTCGTGGCTGTTTCTCTGGGTCGAACGCAAAGCCGTGGCTCTTATGCAGCAGCGAATCGGCCCGCCGTTCCTGCAACCTTTCTTCGATTTCATGAAGCTGATGGGCAAATCGACTCCGCTCCGGCAAGGGATCGACGGTGCGCTCATGCGGGCGTGGCCGATCCTTGCGGTTGCGGCGTCGGTGGGCGCTCTCGGGCTGCTGCCGGTGTTTCCCCGGTCCGGCGGATCGTCCAGCGGATTTGCGGGCGACCTGATTCTGCTACTGGCTTTGCTGGAGCTGCCCTCGTTCTTCATCATCTGCGCCGGTTACACTTCGCGTTCTCTTTACGGAGAGATCGGATCGATGCGCGAAGCACTGCTCAGCATTTCTTACAACGTGGTATTCCTCATCGCCATCGTCGCAATCGCGGTCTCCCAGCACAGCTTCCGCCTCGAAGATCTGGCGCATGGCACAGCGTCGCCGCTGCGCCTGCTTGGCGTTCTGGCGATTCTGGCCTGTATTCCCGCCAAGCTGCACATCAATCCATTCTCGCTCCCCAATGCCGAGCAGGAAATCTACGCCGGGCCGATGACCGAGTATGCCGGCGCGGAACTGGGATTGTGGGAACTTTCCCATGGGCTGGAATGGGTGACGATGACCGGCCTGGTGGCGAGCTTGGCGCTACCGCGCACCGGGATGTGGCCCGCGGATGCAGCCCTGTTCATCATGATTTCATTTGGGATTGTCCTGCTGCTTTCCGGTTTGGCGGCAGCTACGGCGCGCCTGACCATCGATTCTTCGGTGCGCTTTTACTGGCGCTGTGCTCTGGTGGTTGCGGTTCTGGCCGTGTCGTTACCTCTGCTGATGAGGATCAAGTTATGAACGTAGTGACCATGCTGCTGGAAAACCTGCTTCACGGTACCAGCACGTTTCGATTTCCCGACTGCCCGCCAACTTGCCCGCGGTACCGGGGTCTTGTGGAGTTCGATCCGTTGCTATGCGACGGATGCGGCATGTGCTCCTTCGTCTGTACCTCGGCCGCCATCAAGGGCAAGAACCGCAAAGAAAAATATGAGTGGAGCTACGATCCCGGCGCCTGCACATTTTGCGGACGCTGCATCGATGTGTGTGCGCCCCATAACCTGAAAATGCAATCGCAGCGGCCACCGGTGTACACCGTGAACGGAGAGTTGAAGAAGTCTTACACCGTGATCCGCAAGCCTCCCGCGCCGCCGAAGCCCGCAGCCGCTGCGGAACCGGCAATCGGCAGCGCTGCGCCAACGGGAGAACCGCAATGACGGCGACAATGAACACAACGACCGACCTTGAGAAGATCCGGGCTGAGCTTGGATTGGCCGCGAACTGGGAACAGAAGAACGGCTCGCAGTGGATCGCTCCCGCCAGCCTCGAAGTGCACCGGATGGCCGAGTTCATGCTGTCGTGCGACGCCCGCTTCGTCACCATCGCCGCCATGGAGTTGCCCGGCGATGGCGGCATTCGCATGGACTACCACTGGGACATGAACGGCGAACTGCTGACCTTCACCACCATGGCAGCCGAGAAAACAGTTGTCAGCATCCACGATGTCTGCCCCGCCGCCGACTGGATCGAACGCGAAATCCACGAATACTTTGCCGTGGACTTTACCGGCCGCGAATACGAACCGCTGATGCTGCGGGCGGGCGAGAAAGCCGGAGTCAACCTCCACAAGGAGGACGAATGAGTTACCGCATCCCCATTGGCCCGTATCATCCCGCGCTGGAGGAGCCTTACAAGCTCGATCTGCTGTGCGAAGGGGAAACCGTGCGCGACGCGGAATTGCGCATCGGCTTCAACTTCCGGGGGATTGAATACCTTGCCGAACGCCGGAATTACGTGCAGGTGATCGCGCTGATGGAGCGCGTCTGTGGCATCTGCTCCTTCGTGCACACGCTCTCGATCTGCCAGGCCGTGGAGCGCCTCGCCGAGCTGACTCCACCGCCGCGCGCTCTCCACATCCGCGTCATCATGGCCGAGCTCGAGCGCTTGCACTCGCATGTACTGTGGGCCGGGATCGCGGGAAAACTCATGGGATTCAAGACCATGTTCATGAGCTGCTTTCTGCTCCGCGAAAAAGTCATGGACGCGCTCGAGGCCATTTCCGGGAACCGCGTCAATTACGCCATGAATCGCGTCGGCGGCGTGAACCGCGACATTACCGATCCCAACGCCGTATTGGCCGTGGTCGACCATCTGGAACGCGAGATCACCCGCGTCATCATCCCTATCTTCACCACCAACCGCACCGTGCTCGAGCGCTGCGCGGGTGTGGGCGTGCTCACCAAAGCGGAAGCGAAGGCTTATGGCGTGGTAGGCCCGACCGCCCGGGCGTCCGGATTGCCCCAGGACATTCGCCGCGCCGCGCCCTACGCCGCTTATGAGGAGATGGAATTCTCAGTTCCCGTGGAAACTGCCGGCGACGTTCGCGCTCGAGTGGTAGTTCGGGCCCTGGAGATTCTGGAGAGCTGCCGCATTCTGCGCCAGGCCCTGCAGAAGCTGCCGGCCGGGGATTTTTGGGGCCCGACGGAAGAAGTTGAAGTTCCCGCCGGAACCGCCATCAGCCGCATCGAAGGCCCGCGTGGCGAGGTGATCTATTCGGTGACGGCCGACGGCGAAAACGACACGCCGCGGCGCGTCAAGGTGCGCACGCCCACCTACGCCAATATGCCGTCCGTCCGCCTCATGCTGCGCGGCGCGCGGCTGGCGGACGCGCCGCTGATCCAGGCTTCTATCGACCCTTGCTATTCCTGCACCGATCGGTGAGAGAGCCTTAGCGGCCAGGCCGCGCAGCGCTGGGCCTTGGTGGCGGTAATGGCGGGAGGCAGTGAGAGTGTTGCAATAAAGTAGCTCGGATTTGTGCCGATGAGCAACAGAGAGTACCCGGGAAACAATATGCTGCATACCATCGCCGCGGTCCGCAACAAGATAGCCTCCGGCGCTTATCTGTTGTTGGCCGGGAGTGAGCAGGCCCTGCGCCAGCTTCCCAAAGGCAATTGGATCGGAGGCACCACTCCGTACTTCATGGCCCAGGAAGGTGGTGTCTGCTCGGAATCGCAGATTTTCGTCACCGAGGTGCCAGCGTGCGCGGTGGAAGTTCGGATCGGCGAATATACGGTCCAGAATCTTCCTTTGCTGTGCACCCACGCACCCGAAAACGGATTTTCCTTCATCATTATTCCCGCCGGCAGTCCCGCTCACATCGCTTACGCCCAGGACGCGCCGGCCTACGAGGGGATGTTCGTGAAAACCGTTGTAGGGTGGATCGCGGGCGTGCACACTTCTCTCATTGGCAAGCAGCCGCCCAGGGTATTCAGCGGGCTTTCAGGCCGCAACTCCGCTGAACATGCGGTCGTCATGCACGTAGCGTTGCCGCAAAACAAGTTCGCGGAACTCGACATCGTGAATGTCTTTGAGCCTGGTTCCGGTGACGCCATTACCTTCCCTTCCGCCGGCTTCAGCGCGCAACAGTTTCTGATCGACGGAAAGCCCACCAGCTTCGCGCGTTACCTGTCGGATATCGGGCACGACTCCCGGCTGCCGCTGACCGCCGATTACAACGGCAGCGTGGTCAACGTGAGTTTGCAGAGTGTCGACGCGGAGACCGGCACGGTCAAATTCTATGCTCCGGTTTTTCCCAATGTGGAGTACCGGCTGGCCCGGCCCATGCCGGACTATGTTGCTGCCTTCGAATCCGCAATCCGCAGGCACCAAGGTGCGGCGGCCTTCTCCTGTGGTTGCATCCTCAACTATCTTTACGCGGAATTGGAAGGCAAACGGACCGGTCTCACCGGCCCCGTTACATTTGGAGAAATCGCACACCAACTTCTGAATCAGACTGTGGTACGGCTGATGATTCGAAATGTCATTTCGAAACGAACTGGCCAAGCGTGAGAGGATGGACAACGGCTAATGTTACCTTCAATCGGTCATCCAATTTGGGAGAAGCTGGTCAAGGGCGAGAGAGAACTAAAATCGTCGAACTTCGCGGTCAACTTGCTGCTGTTCAACAGCCGGCTTCGCTATAAGAAAGACCCATCTCCGTCTAATCTGAGCATTCTAATTCTCCACGTCTATGAGGTTTTCAAGAAGCAAGAAGTGATACTGGACGAAGCGGACCTGCAGCAGCTATCGTGCTAGGGGTCCCGCGTTTTTGGTCAGCATCCCAAAATAATGTTCCAACCGGAGACAGCCTGGATGCTCCATTCTGGAGCACAGTTCCATTTTCGCGCAGCGAAAAAACCGCCGTTCCGTCGCGAGTGCCAGCCTCTGGACACTTCCAAAAAGCGGAACCTATCTCCGGTGGTTTGTACTTGCTTGCTAAACCACTCTCTCCATGACTTGCAACGAGGGGCACTATTCGCGGGCCGACTGGAGCGGGAATTGCATTGTTCAAATGTGGTTAATACCAATTCATAAAGGACGCCCATGCCCAGCGTAATCACCGATGCTTGCGTTAAAGACGACAAATGTGTTTCCGTATGCCAGCGCAAGAATATCCATCCCCGCAAAGACGAAGTGAGCTACGCCGTCGTCAAACAACTTTTCGTGAACCCGAAGAGGTGCCTGGATTGCGGTTCTTGCATTTCGGTCTGCGAGAGCAAAGCCATTTTCCCGATCGACGAACTGCCCGACGACAAGAAACACTTTGCCGAGTTGAACGCAGCCTACTATCGCAAGTAACACGGGCCGCGAACCACCAATCCCCTCCGCACTGCCATTCCAGGAATCCGGCGCAAACCAGCCGAGTTCCTGGAATATGGTTTATTGAATCTTCCCGTTCTTCTGACCCCTCTGACCCCTCCTGGAATTCTCCCAAGCAGAACGCACACGCAAGATGCTTTGGCACGGGCCGTGCAACGAACCCATCGAGCGCGACTCGTCCGCCGGGCAAACCCGCAAGCCGAACGCCGGCATGACGCGCAAGGCTCTGTTAGCTCGTACTTCAGTCTCTCAGTTTTATATGTGATTTCAACTCGCGAGGTGAATTAGGTATGAATTCTACGTATTCAAAGAAATTCGGGAACGGGCGAATCTGGCTTTGTGTTGCTGCGGTTCTCGTTGGCATGGTGTTCGCGCTCGGCTCGGCGACACCTTCACACGCACAGGCACTCGGATGGGAAGGCGAAACTGGCGTATTCGTAACGCCATTGGCCTATACCGCTTCAGCAGAAAACCAGAAGATCCATGCCGTGGCGGCGTATCACTTCTTCGGCGCCGGCCCGGTCATCGGAGATTTTCACGAGGCTTCGATCGAAATCGGGATCGGCAAGCGCTTCGAATTCGGCTACACCCACGAATTCCATACTTTCGGAACCTATTTGCAAGGTACCAACACTCCGAATCCTGGGCTAAGCGACGATTGGCAAAACGGCTTCGAAATCTTCAACGGCAAAGTCAATCTCTTGCCCGAGAATTATGCGAAGACGAAGTGGGTACCGGCCATCTCCGCCGGATTCATGGCGCGCGCTAACGTCCGCAACGTCGGCAATTATGTGGCAGCCGAACTTAACAAGAACGTACCCGAGATGACGGGCAAGACCAATGGCGACATTTATGTCGTCGCGACCAAGGTCGTTCCCACCAAGCCGATCCCAATTGTGCTGAATTTCGGCGTCCGCGGCACCGATGCCGAACTCTGGGGCATGGGTGGAAACGCACCCAACTGGCAAGCGCGCGCTTTTGGCGCTGTCGCCTTCGTCTTCAAAGGGCCGGACAAGAGCACGATCATCTTCGGTTCGGAAGCGTCGCAGCAGCCGCACCATCCCTACATGTTCGACGGTACGGCGCCGGTCTCGTTTACCTTGAATATTCCGACGACGCTCACTTATTGCGTCCGGTTTATTCCCAGCCCGAAGCACAAGCTGAATTTCGATTTCGGTATTGCTCAGGTTGCCGGCGAAATTAACCCTCTGGTCAATCTGAAGGCCCGCCACCAGGCTGGCTTCCAGGTTTCGTACGGCTTCTAAATTTCCTTGACCGCGAGCGCCGTTGCTGGAAACGGCAACGGCCTTCGCCTTCAACGATCCGCGAAAATGCCACACGGCCGACGCCCGAAGACCGTGGCACTACCTCTCCATTCCCAATTTGGTCCTGATTTCGCACATAGTGGTTCCTGGCGTAATATCTGGAGGGACAGGTAGTTGATCCCAAGGAGAGACTCTCATGAAAATCAGTGCGCGTAATGCCCTGGCTGGGACCGTCACAAAAGTCACGAAGGGTGCGGTCAATTCAGAGATCGACCTGACCCTCAAAGGTGGAGAGAAAGTTGTGGCCATTGTTACGGCTCACAGTGTGGATACACTCGGCCTGAAAGAAGGAAAAGCCGCGTATGCGATCGTCAAGGCCAGTTCGGTAATGGTCGCGAAGGACGTTCGAGCCGGCCAGTTGAGCGCCCGCAATGTTCTTGAAGGAAAGGTTGCCAAGATCCACGATGGCGCGGTGAACAGCGAAGTGATCTTGAAGCTCACCGGCGGCGCCGACGTGGTTTCGATCATCACGAAAGAGAGCGTCAAGTCGCTGGGACTGAAAACCGGCGATTCGGTCGCGGCCATCGTCAAGGCTTCCAACGTCATGGTGGGCGTCGATCATTGATTCGAACAGAATGAGCGACTGGATAACGCGGAGGGGCTTGGGAGGGCAGAGTTTCTTGTCCTCCAAGCTCTTCTAATCGCTGAGCAGGTGATACGAATGTGTCTTGATCGCGACCCAAACTTGTCTTCCGGAAGTCAAGTCCAGCGCATCGCGCGCAGCAAGAGTCATGTGAACGTCGAAAAGCGCTCCGCCGCAATCCACGGTCGCTGAAACGATCCCGTCTTTCTGTTCTAAGTTCATGATGCTTCGTTCATGATGCTTCCGGGGATGACGTTCCGAGCGCGCATCCCGAGCTTTGCGAGATCAAGAGGCGAATCTTTGGGTACCCAGAGCGCGAGGCGCCCCACGTCGTAGCGATAAAGGGTATTCGAATCGGCAAGAAAGTCGGCGATCAGTTTCTCCTGCCTGCCGCTAAAGACTTTTTCATCCGCAGTTGGTAGCATTGCGGCTGCACTCCCGAACCAAAAGTTCCTGGGGGGATGGACTTTCACGTGCATGTGGAAAGAGGGCCGCAGACCGGGCTGAATCTGCGGTTCACCGTGGCGGGCGACTACTTGGAAGAAGCCGCGAGCCGGATCGAGTGTGTGCTCGATTCGCTACCATCCATACGCGGCAGCCGGAAGCGGGAAGAGAGTTGGCATTGGCTTTGGCAATCGCGCCTGCCATTACGCGCACTGCAGCTCTCAAATTTTGTCCCTCCAGCCGCCGCAGGCAGCGCGGAATAGGATTCTACGGCATTGTATCCGCATCGCGACCAGCAGCACGAGAAGCAAACAAGGAGAAAGCCGTGTCCTTGGCATATCTAGACAACAACAGCACAACACGGGTGCTGCCCGCTGTTCTCGATGCGATGCTGCCTTTCTACGGAGAGGCATTCGGCAATGCTTCGTCTCTTCACACGGTCGGACAAAGCGCCCTGGCCGCAATCAAGATTGCACGGGAACAAACCGCGCAGTTGATTGGATGTCGTCCTTCTGAAATTGTCTTTACCAGCGGCGGGACCGAGAGCGACAACTGGGCGGTGGCCGGAATGCTCCGCACGGGCGACCACGCTGTGATCTCCGCAATCGAACACAGCGCCGTCTCGCGGACCATTGCATGGCTGGAAAAGCATGGCTGTACAGCCACTCGCGTGGGAGTGGACAGCCACGGCCGGGTAGACCCGGAAGAGGTGCGCCGCGCCATCCAGCCGGACACCCGCCTGATTTCCGTGATGGCGGCAAACAACGAGACAGGAGTCATCCAGCCCGTTGAAGAAATCGGCGCGATTGCCGCGGAGGCCGACGTGTGGTTCCACACCGACGCCGTCCAGGCCGCCGGAAAGATTCCCCTTTCCGTCGATCGAATCCGCTGCGATCTGCTTACTCTCACGGCGCACAAGATCCATGGGCCACAGGGCGTAGGCGCGCTCTACATACGGCGTGGAACTCCCCTGCTACCGCTCTTGCACGGCGGACATCAGGAGAAAGGACGCCGCCCGGGATCCGAGAATCTTCCCGGCATCGTCGGCTTCGGCATGGCCTGTGAACTGGCTCGATGCGGCCTGGAAGGTGGCTCGATGCAGCGGATCGAACAATGGCGCGACCGGATGGAGAACGCGCTGCTCGCCGCAATTCCGGCTTGCGGAGTCAATGGAAAAGGCGCGCCACGCGTAGCGAACACCTCCAATATTTATTTTGATGGCATCGGCGGCGACTCGCTGGTGGTGGCCCTGGATAAACTGGGCATCGCCATCTCGCGCGGGGCCGCTTGCCTGTCGGGCGATGCTTCGCCATCCAGTGTGCTGATGGCCATGGGCCTGAGCGGAGAACGCTCTCGCTCAAGCGTCCGTATCAGCTTTGGTAAACTCAACCGGGAGGAAGATGCTGCGCGGTTGACCACATCGTTGCCTGAAGCCGTCCGGCAACTGCGCTAGCGGCATTCCTTTTTCGTGCCCGAAACGCAGCCATCGAGGCAACGCTCTTTGTCCAACATCGACTCAACGCATCGCGGGGGAAAAAAGATGGATATCTTTGAAGAAATCGGCAAGCTGCGGCGGCAGGGACGGCGCGCGGCTCTGGCCACAATCGTCAACGCACAAGGCTCGATCCCCTCGGTGGCGGCCGCTAAAATGCTCGTCCTCGAAGACGGTACGATCCTCGGTACGGTTGGTGGAGGATGCGTGGAATCCGATGTTCGCAAGGGGGCGATGGAAGTCATTCGCTCCGAAAAGCCCCGCACATTCACCTTCAACCTGAACCAGACGCCCGACGAAGATACGGGCCTGATCTGCGGCGGATCGCTTCAGGTTTTTGTGGAGCCCATTTTGCCCACGCCTACGCTTTACATCATCGGCGGTGGCCATGTTGGGCTGAATGTTAGCAAAGTCGCCGCCCTTGCCGGCTTTGAAGTGAACGTCGTCGACGACCGCCCGGCCTTTGCAAACCGCGATCGCTTCCCGGAGGCGCACGAAGTGCTGTCCGGCGAATGGGAAACCATACTGCCGCAGATCGAGATACCACAGACGGCGTTTATCGTCATCGTTACGCGTGGCCACCGTTATGACATGGGCGCTCTCCGCTGGGCCGTTGAGACCCCGGCCCGTTATATCGGCATGATTGGCTCGGGACGTAAAGTGCTGGCCATCTATCGGCAACTGGAAACCGAGGGGACCGCACCCGAGGATTTGAAGCGCGTTTATGCGCCCATCGGCCTGCCGATTGGCGCCGTAACCCCGGAGGAGATCGCCATCTCGATCGTCGCAGAGATGATCGCGGTACGCCGTCAGACCTCGGACAATCTTCCGCACTGCCGTGACCGTATCCGGGACGAGGAAGAACCATCGGGGCCTCCGTCCTGCGGACTTCCGGCCTGACAACGGTTTTTGCCAAGACGTTCCTCTCCGGGGAAGCGCGCTATGCATCCCCTGAGAACAATGTTGGCCGCACTGCAATGAGGACACTGAAATGTGCAAATTATCGCCGACCGCGAAGCCACACCTTCGAGCGGCAATACTGACTCTCAGCGACAAGGGTTCGCGCGGGGAACGCGAAGACAGGAGTGGTCCCGCATTGGCCGCGTGGCTCTCGCAACGTTCCGTCGAGATCGCTCAAACAGCCTTGCTGGCCGACGAGATGGAGGAGATCGCTGCCTTGCTCGCGAAGTGGTCCGACGAAGGACAGTACGATTTGATCCTGACCACAGGCGGTACCGGCGTCTCGCCTCGCGACAGGACTCCCGAAGCCACGCGGCGTGTCCTTCACCTGGAGCTCCCAGGCTTTGCCGAGGCCATGCGTGCGCGCAGTATGCAGATCACTCCGCTAGCCATGCTATCGCGCGCCGTAGCAGGCATCCGCGGCTGCACCCTGATCGTCAACCTTCCCGGCAGCCCGAAAGCCGCGATCGAATGCCTGGAAGCCGTTTGGCCCGCGCTTCGCCATGCCGTCGACAAAATACGCGGCGACAACGCCGACTGCGCGGAGATCGCGCTCAACTCCGTTTCGTGAACCTATAATAGCCATGAGCATTCAGTCTTCTTTCTCCGCTTCTTCCTCATCCGCCTCTGGCGTCCTGTTAAGCTATGAGGAGGCGTCCGCGCTGGTAAAGGCCAAAGCCTCGTCTTTGCGCACACGCAGCGCAACGGTGGAACGCGTGACGCTCTATCGGGCCGCCGGCCGCACCCTGGCGCGTCCTGTTTTCGCCGATCGGGCACAACCGCCCTTCGACCGCTCCACACGCGATGGATTTGCCTGCCGCGCTGCCGAGGTCAATCTCTATGCCATGCTGCCTGTGGCCGGAGCTTCGCGGGCCGGCGATCCTCCTCGCGAGACACTGCCGCCGCGAAGCGTGTGGGAGGTGATGACCGGCGCGCCTGTTCCTGCCGGAGCGGACGCGGTCATGATGATTGAGCATGTTGAGCGTGGCGAAGGTCTGGTCCGTCTGCTCGCGCCCCGTTTGTTGGCGCCCGGCGAAAATATCGTTGCCCGTGGAACGCAATCGCGCCAGGGCGATGAGTTGCTCCGGCCTGGCCAGTTGCTCGGCCCCGCTCAGATCGCCCTCGCAGCCTCCGTGGGTCAGCCGGAGTTGGATGTCTTTCCCCGGCCTCGTGTCGCGATTCTCAATACCGGCGAGGAGATTGTTCCCGTCGAATGCGATCCCGATCCGGGCAAAATACGCAACTCAAGTGCGTCGATGCTCGCCTCTCTCGTCACGCAATACGGTGGCGAACCGTGGATTCTTCCTTCTGCTTTCGACGAACCTGAAGCGCTTGACGCCGCATTGGCGCAAGCGGGCAAAGCCGATATGCTGCTCGTTACAGGAGGCGTTTCGACCGGAAAATACGACCTCGTCGAACCGGCGCTTCTCCGCCTTGGCGCTCGCTTCTTCTTCACAGGCATTCGCATTCAGCCTGGCAAACCGCTGGTCTTTGGCGAGATGCCCGCTTTGGCGTCTGGCAGCGTGCCACCCCACACTCTTCCCGTCTTCGGCCTGCCCGGCAATCCCGTCTCCTCCGCCGTCACGTTTTTGTTGTTTGCCGCGCCGGTGCTGACCGCGCTTACCGGCAGCCTGGAGATCTGTCCCCGCTTTGCTCTTGCGGAACTGGCTGCTTCCGTTAAGCAAACGATCCATCCTGGCCTCACCCGTTTTCTACCAGCCTATTGCGACTTCGGAGACGACCACAACAGTCTGCCGCGAGCCAATCTGATTCCCTGGCAGGGGTCGGGCGACCTCACCGCCATGGCGCAAGCCAATTGTTTTCTGGCCGTTCCGGAAAATTTGTCCGAACTCCGGCCCGGTGCTATCATGCGTATCCTGCTTTTCTAAGGAGTTTCCTTGCGCCAATCCACCTCAGGCCGCCTCTCTCACTACGATGAACAAGGCCAAGCCTCAATGGTCGACGTCAGTGGCAAGCAACCTTCCCACCGCACTGCGACAGCTTCGGCCTTTGTCAAGCTCTCCAGAGAAGTACTCGCCGCTTTGCCCTCGAACCCCAAGGGTAGTCCACTCGAAGTAGCGCGCATCGCCGGTATCCAGGCCGCGAAACGCACTTCCGAGCTGATTCCCATGTGCCACCCTTTGCAACTCACGCACGTCGGCCTTTGTGTCGAGATCGTCGAGGAAGGCGTCAGCATTCTCTCCAGCGTTTCCACTACGGGCCCCACTGGCGTCGAGATGGAGGCGCTCACCGCCGCCGCAATCGCCGCACTCACGGTCTACGACATGACCAAAGCGCTCGACAAGGGAATCGTCATTCAGCACATACGTTTGGAGTCCAAGAGCGGAGGAAAAAGCGGTGAGTTCAAACGCTAACCATCGCGCCAAGGCGGTACTCCCGCCCGCGAAGCTGCACGGCACACAGGCCGGGTGTTATGCTCCTGGCGTGATCAGCGTTCGAGTTCTCGCGTTTGGCATCTTGAAGGATATTTTCAAGGAGTCTCCGATTTCCTTTGAACTGCCCGTCAATTCCACCGTTTCCGATCTTCTGGCCGCATTGAACGCCAGGCTCGATTCCCCGATCCCCGCGGGGATCGCGATCGGCGTCAACGCCGAGTTTGCCCACGCCAGCCAAACGCTTTCCGATGGCGACGAAGTGGCCCTGCTGCCGCCCGTTTCGGGTGGATGCACGGATGGCGGTCACGATGAAAGTTCGGACGTGTTTGCGGCTCTCACGTTCGAACCGATCGATGCCGCGGATTTGCTTGCGCGTTCCAAGAAAGGCGACGATGGCGCGGCGGTTGTCTTCGATGGAGTAGTCCGCAATCAAACTCGCGGGCGCCAGGTGCTGTTTTTGGATTACGAGACCTATGAACCGATGGCGAGCCGGCAGCTTGAGCTGCTGGCAAGAGAAGCTCTTCAGCGATTCCGCGTCAGGCATATCTCGGTCGTGCATCGCCTGGGGCGCATGGAGATAGGAGAAAGCAGTATCGTCATCGTGGTCGCGTCGGCGCACCGCGCAGAGGCCTTCGATGCCTGCCGCTGGTTGATCGATACGATCAAAAAGAGGGTGCCCATTTGGAAAAAGGAAACCTTCCTCGACGGAACTTGCTGGGCTGATGGCGAACCGTTTCCCGACGACATCTCAATTCCAGCGCCCTGAGGAATACCTAGTCTGCATCATTCACGAATATGTATTGGCGTGTGGCAGTTGACTGGGAGGCGGGTGATACTAGTTCTATGACCGAGTGATAAGTCATACGGTGGAGCGACGGGCGTCTCGCCCGGCCCGCCGGGAGGGGACGCCCGGCGCTCCACCAACAAAAATGGATCGACCGTAGTAACAATCACGCGGTCACGGTACTAGGCCGTTTGCCGTGTGGGAAGAAGGCATCGTCGTGGCGCGCGGGAATCTGAAGAACATCTTGGGCGTCGCTGACCTCGGCCGTCGCGACGATGGATTGCGGCAGTTTAAGGGACATGTCTATGAGTACACTTGTTGACGCTGGAGCCGCTGAAGAATGGCGCCATTAGTTCCGATGATTAAGTGGACGCCATCCGAATCGGGGCAGTAAGCCCACAAAGATCCAGGAGCAAACAGGAGATCGCGGAGAGCTACGGCGCTGGTTGGCGAGGTACGTGCAGCAATTCTGAGTGAGTAAGGAAGAAGGAGAAAACAGCAATGCTCCCACCGAAAACGGACCCGAAATGGGATAAGCTGATTACCAACTCTGCGAGCTTTCCAGTCACCGGCCTGGTAACGAAGATGTTGATGACCCGATTGATGCTTATGGACTGCAAGAAGAATGTGGCGAGAAAAACGGAAGCGATCGATGCGGCCTACGACTTTTTCGTCAAGAACGAAACGGCGGTTAAGGACGATATCAAGCTGATCTTCGGCTGAGGAGAAATGCCTGCAATGAAACCAACGGCTGCTGCAAAATCAACGTCTGCTAAGAAATCAATGATGACGGCCAATGAAGCGTCGGCACTCATCAAGAGCGGGGCCAAGCTGTTTGTCTCCGGCGACGAAAGCCTGCTGGCCGGTCTCCCGCGCGGGGAGTGGATCGGCGGAACAATTCCGTATTTCATGAGTGAAGAGGGAGGACTGTGCACTCACGATAAGGTGCAGGTGGTCGTACTGCCGGATTTCATCGCCGCTGCCACCGTGAAGCTCTATCCGGCCGGCGAACTATCGCATATCCCCGCCGACTACAGTACGAACGGCTTCAGCTATGTTGTGATCCCGGCGTTTTCGGAAGCTCATCAGACGTTCGCCAAGGAGTGTTCCACCTGGCCGGGCGTCTTCAACAGCCCGCTCGTGGGCTGGATTGCAGGTATCGACCTGAAGGATTTGGGCAAAGTTACGCCTAAGGTGGTTGACGGGAAAACCGGCGAAGTCTCAGCCTCGAAGGCGGCAGTGATGCACATCGATCTGCCCGCGGACCGCTATGCGCAGGCGAACATCATCAACCTGTTTTCTCAGGGCAACGGCGACACGATCACGTTTCCTGCCGCCGGTTTTGAAGTGGGCGACTGCTTCGTCAACGGTCAGAAGCAGTGTTTTGCCACTTACGTCGAAGCCAAGAAGATCAACATTCAACAGCCTCTGGTGGCAAACTACATGGGCGCGATGGTGAACGTGAGTTTCCAGGCGGTCGACGCCAAGGCCGGGAAGGTTGCGCTGTACGCGCCGGTGTTTCCAGAGGTTGAGTACAAGATCGCGGGCCCAATGGGGAATTACGAAATGGAATTCCGCCACGAACTGGAGAAGCACGATGTCACGCCGGTGTTTACTTGCAACTGCATCCTGAACTACTTGTACGCGAACTTGGAAGGCAAGAAGACCGGGCACATCGTGGGGCCGATGACATTCGGCGAAATTGCCTACATGCTGTTGAATCAGACGTTGGTGTATCTCACCTTCAAAAGCAAATGAGGCAGCAGCGTAGTTTGCACGCGCCTTGCCGGACACGGTGCAGCGCCGAGTCAAGGGTCCCGGTCAGCTAGCGCCGGTGCGCTCGATTTGAATGTGATTCCACAGATTCTCATTTCAATCAAGAGGGGAAAAACTGCGTATGCGACCGTAAGAGCCGACTCGACACCCGGTAAATGCAGCTCAATTCGAGTGCTGGATACAACCAAGTACTCAGAAGCACGTGCCATCGAAATCTGTTCGAATCGTCGTTATTAGCCTACGTTGTTAGCCAACGCTCGGGCGAAACATTCGGCTCTGATCACAGGGTGATCGCGTCACCCGAACGGTTCTCCGCGACCAAACTTGGAACCGTTCTTGGAACCGTTTATCGCCGAAAGCACTCCAAAGACGCCGAAGTGCTCCGTCTAAGTCATTGAGAGTACGTGTAATCCAGCATATGTTCCCCGGCTGTTAACCGGAGGGTTGTAGGTTCGAGTCCTACCTGAGGAGCCATTTCTTCTGTAAAGCAATGACTCCCTAAGGCTACGACGTTCCTTTCTAATGTTCTTTCTAGAGCTGGTTTCATAAATCGGTTTTGGGTAGGGCACGGCTTCAGTGGCTCTGGGCAGTCCGGCGGTTGGGCAGCGGTGCAGACATCCCATCTGAGTATCGGTTGGGCACGACACTTGCTTTAAGAGCCGAGCGCTCGCCGGCCGCTCCTTCAACTCAGGGGATTGTCGATAAGACCACAGCCGCGCCGAGACATCCGCAAAACTCCAGCGCCAGGGACTTGATATTGGGTAAAACTCTCCCATACCATGAGTTTGCCCATGACTTTTTCCGGCGATTGCCGTCCAAGGTGAATATGCGCAAACATTCGGTGTGCCTGTTGCTTCTGGTTGTAGCTCTATCGCTGGCCCATGCTCAAGCGCCATCCGCACAGCCGTCTTCCGCGCCGGCATTGCCTTACAGCCCCAGTCTCGACCTTTCGTCGATGGATAAGTCTGTCGACCCTTGCGTTGATCTCTACCACTATTCCTGCGGCGGCTGGCAGAAGAAGAACCCTATCCCGCCCGATCAAACCTCATGGTCGGTTTACGCCAAGCTCTATCAAGACAACCTGACGTTCCTCCGCGGCATGCTCGAACAGGCCGCCCAGCCTGCTGCCGAACGCAATGCCGTTACCCGCCAGATTGGCGACTTTTACGCCGCCTGCATGGACGAAGCCGCCGTCGAGAAACGCGGCCTCGCGGCGCTGCAACCGGAACTCGACGCGGTGGCGCGCATCCAGTCGGCGCAAGAACTTGCGCCGCTCGTGGCCCGTTTGCAGCTGACCTACGCCCGGTATTCCTACGGCAGTTCCATGCTCTTTTCGGCGGGCTCGGCGCAAGACCCGGACGACTCCGAGCAGGTCATCGCCGACGTGGATCAGGGCGGCCTCGGCATGCCCGATCGCGACTACTACCTCAAGGATGACGCCAAGTCGAAGGAAACGCGCGAACGCTACTTACAGCATGTGCGCAAAGTTTTCGAACTTATCGGCGACAGTCCAGAGGCCGCTCAACGCAACGCCGAGACCGTCATGCGCCTGGAAACGGCCATGGCCAAGGCTTCGCTCACTCGCGTCGAACGCCGCGATCCCCACAAGCTGGTCCATAAGATGAAGGTCGCCGATCTTATCCAGCTTGCGCCTAACTTCGACTGGCCCACTTACTACCGCGAGATGCAATATCCGCAATTTGCCACGCTTAACGTCGAAGCGCCCGAGTTCGTCAAGGCGCTCAATTCCCTCCTCGCTTCCGAGCCGGTCGATAGCTGGAAATCCTACTTGCGTTTCCATGTGGCCGACACGTCTTCGCCGTATCTTTCTTCGAAATTCGTCGAGGAAAATTTCGCCTTCTACCGCCAGTACTTACACGGCGCGAAAGAGATGCAGCCGCGCTGGAAACGCTGCGTGCAGTATGTCAACTACGACTTGAGCGAGGCGCTCGGTCAGGTGTATGTGGCTCAGGTCTTCTCTCCCGAACTCAAAGCGAGCACGCTCGATATGGTGCGGCGCATCGAGGATGCGATGGGCCAGCGCATCCGCGCGCTCGACTGGATGAGCCCGGAAACCAAGCAGCAAGCTTTAACCAAACTCGCCGGAATCCGCAATAAGATTGGCTATCCCGATCGCTGGCGCGACTACAGCTCGGTCATAATCGCACGCGACGATTTTGCCGGCAACGTCGAACGCGCCCATCAGTTCGAGACCCGCCGCGACATCAATAAAATCGGCAAACCCGTCGACCACGGCGAATGGGACATTTCCGCTCCCACCGTCGATGCCTACTACAATCCGCAGATGAACGACATCAACTTTCCCGCCGGCGTGCTGCAGCCGCCGCTCTTCGATCCGAAAACGGATGCCGCTCCCAACTATGGCAACACCGGCGGCACCATTGGCCACGAACTTACTCACGGCTTTGACGACGAAGGCAGCCAGTTCGACGCCAAGGGAAATCTGAAGAATTGGTGGACCAAGGAAGACCGGGAGAAGTTCGACACCCGCACCAAGTGCGTGGACGACCAATATTCCGGATATATTGCGGTGGAAGACGTTCACGTCAACGGCAAGCTCACGCTGGGCGAAAACGTTGCCGATCTCGGCGGCGAGATACTCGCCTATCTCGCGTGGAAGGATGCGACTAAGGACAAGGGCCTGCAACCCGTCGACGGTCTTACTCCCGAGCAGCGCTTCTTCATCGGATTCGCGCAGTGGGATTGCGCCAATGAGCGTCCCGAAGACCTGCGTGTGCGCGCCATGACCGACCCGCATTCTCCCGCCCGCGACCGCATCAACGGAGTCGTCGTCAACATGCCTGAGTTCGCGGAGGCATTCCGCTGCAAACCCGGCCAGCCCATGGTGAAGCCCGCCGCCAACGTGTGCAAGGTTTGGTAAGTGGTTATATTGGCAGAGTGCGGAGTAACTCAATCTTGCCGCACAGTATGCACTTCGTTCGAAAACAGACTAAGACTCCGATCAGACGGCGCAAGAAACTGTAGGGTGGATTTCACCAATCACATCAACTATCGGAGCGGGATTGTCGTGCCGTATAATAGGTGACAATGCATAGCAATGAATTGCATTATACAGAGCGATCGGACTCCGCCATTACCTTGATCCTGAAAGCTGGCGCATTCAGCGGATTATTAGTTACTGTAGTCTCAGCCTTGGTGATCGCGCTCCTCAGCGGACTAGGAAATGGTTCGCTACCCCGTATCTTGGCCTGTGCAAAGCTACCTTGCTGTTGTGCCCAATCACGGTGGTATCTTGCGGTTCGTTTAGTTTACTGGCTGGGGTTGCCGGAAGCGCGTGGATCTACTTCCGCAGAAGACGCATACGATCAATCAAGAGACTTCTGTTTGAGTCCGCAATTGTAGGCCTGATATTCGGTGGGATTTTCCCGTTCTTCGATGCCGTTGTGAACTCACCATCCCTCAAGGAGATTGGGCTTTGGCTTAATCCATTTCAGCGTCTTCTCTGTCTGTTACTCAGTATCCCTTGTGCATTGATCTGTGCGTTTGTGTTTCGCAAACGCTTTATCGAGTGATGCCTATTCGCCCTCTTTGCATCTGTGGTCTAGTACGAGATGAATGGGCTTGGTGCCTGGTTTGGCAGTGACTTCTACCGGGTCGGAACATCGCCTGGCGCCCTCGTCAGCGCCGTACGCGATGGTCTCGCGAACATGAACCCGATGACGGCGCCCCGCTATCCCGACAAGATCGCCCCACCCGGTACTCCAGCCCCCGCTGCCACTGATTAGGGTCCAACTCCCATCTTTTGGCCAAGCCAATTCAAGCTCTGCGTACCACTCAGGTACGAGCGTGCCGTCGGGGAAGGCCACAACCACAGGCACGTTTGCCAGGGCAACACGGCTCGCCGCAAAATCGAAGAACCCAGGTAGTGGCTGTTTTCCTACGCTGATACTGGTCGCCTTCTTTTGATCGGTCGTACCGGGAAAGTACGTAGGAGCGAATGGGTTCCTCGCGGTCGGTGGCACTGTTAAATTCACACCCAGTAGATATTCTCCGGTTGGAACTTTTTCAAAAAAGAAACCGCCGTCATCGTGGACGTCGCCAACCAATGGGCTGGAATTCTTTTCGGTGCCCGGTATCGGAACTAATTCGACCAATGTTTTCTCCGAGACGCCCTCGGTTGATGGTGGCTTCAGGCCTAGAATGCGACCCGCAATCACATAGGGATGAATCCATAGTGAAGCGTCCATGCATTCGCCTTCATATACCTGAAAATGACCGCCATTGTTGTACTTGCTTCCCGCCATCTTGGGTTCGATCTCATACTTACCAACTGGCAAGTGGCGGAGCTCGAAGATTCCCTCCGCGTCCGTGATCCCACTGTATTGCTTGCCCGAAGAATCGATGAGAGTAACCGCTTCCCCTGGGTAGACAGATAATTCTAAGCTTTGTTCAATCGGACGGGAGTAGAGCTTTCCGATCAACGTACCCCCTGGAGCACCGCAATGCGAGCCGTCAAGCGTGCGAAGGTCAACTTGAGCGGTTTTGAGAGGCTGGGTTCGGCTGCACAGATTCACTTCGAGCACCCCGTATCGAGCGCGTCGCCCTGACACAAGATAGTCCTCGCCAGCGGCCATTATCGTATCGCATGGGTACTGGCCGTTTAGAATAACAACCTTGGGCCAATACCACGGCAAACCCCAGTAACGGTCATGCACGACTGCAAGAGCCACGTCCGAAAACCGCTTACCGTCGAAGTTGTAAGTCTTTCCAATCAACTGGACGACATGGGCAGTGAACACCGCGCGGTCATTGTATTTCTTAAGCGTCTTTTGAATGGGCGTATAGTTTGCGCAAGAGCAGGCCAACGCTGGAGATGAATCGGTGGCCACAAGGAGGGCGAGGAGGATTATGCAGCGGATGAACATAGCAGTCCTGAAAGATATAGACACCCAGCCCGCGAGATCCGTTCCCGGAGTTCACGGAAAATCCGATCTTACCAATCCCCGCCCTTTCCGCCCCGTACCCAACTCGCCACCCTCGTGCCTTTTCGCGCATTGTGGGAAGCGCGGGTTCTTGTCATAATTATTAAGCTCTGGCCATGTAGCGGCGCTGCGGATGAGGTTCGTCGTAGAATCCGCATCGGCATCGCCGTCGCTGCCACATGACATTTTTTTCCAGGATTTTTGCGCCCACAAGGAACCGGCGTCTGAACGAGCTCGCCGGGATGGTGTTGTGCGTCTCCGCGCTCCTCCTTTTCCTTGCGCTGGCGTCTTATTCTCCGCTCGATCCTTCGCTGAACAGCGCCTCCTTCCTCACCAAGTCGCACGCTGCCCGCAACTGGATCGGCATCTTCGGAGCCTACCTTTCCGACCTCACGCTGCAATTCTGGGGAGTCGGCGCATTTCTGCTGCCCATCTTCATGGCCATGCTCGGAGCGCGCTGGTTCCGCTCGCGGGCGGTGCAGGCCCCGGTGGCGAAGACGCTGGGCGGAATCTGGCTGCTCATGTTCGTGCCTGCGCTGCTCGCCATTCTGCCTGGACATGTGCGCTGGATGGGATCGATTCCGATCGAAGGCCTGACCGGCCGCATCGTGGGCGACGTTTTGATTCGTTATCTGAATGTCGCCGGCGCCTACATCGTTTGCACGACGGTGCTGGCCGTCGCGCTCTACCTGACCACTGCCTTCTCATTCGCGGCGATTGAACTTTGGGTGCCCACGCGCTTCGCGTTTATGGTCGCACTCAGAGACCGCTGGCAAGACTGGCAGAGCGAACGCGAGCGCAAACGTCAACAAAAAGAACTGGAAAAACGCCGCGCCGATAAGCCCGTGGTCACGGCGCAGCTCGTGCAGGCGCGTCCCACTTCGGCTCGTCAGGAAGCCCCGAGTCATCGTCAGGAAACCGACCAGGAAATCGACCGGCCAGTCGAGCGGGAAATTCCCGGCGTGCAATCCGCCACTCCCGTTCCCCGCACCGGCATCGAGCGCATGATGGCCGAGGAATCGGCGCACGATCCTGCCTCCGCTCCGCCGCCACCCGATTCGCGCGCCGCCGCCGAAGTCGAAGTCGGCAGCCGCGCCGACTCCGAACGCAAAGCCAAGACAACGCTGCCGAAAATCGCGGGCAGTTACAAGCTGCCGCCGTCGAGCCTGCTGCACCGTCCCGACGAACAGCAATCCGTCCACGAAGAGGAACTCAAACTCTTGGCCCAGGTGCTGACCGCGAAGTACGCGGAATTCGAAGTCTTCGGCCAAGTCACGCAGATCAATCCCGGCCCGGTGGTCACTACTTTTGAATTCAAGCCTGAAGCCGGCATCAAATACAGCCGCATCATCGGGCTCACCGACGATCTCTGCCTCGCGCTGCGCGCCGAAAGCATCTTGGTCGAGCGCATGCCGGGCAAGAGCACGGTGGGCGTCCAGGTGCCGAACCGCGAGCGCGAAATCATCTGGCTGCGCGAGAACATCGAATCGCAGGAATTTCTCGGCTCCAAATCGAAGCTCACCGTCGCCATGGGCAAAGACATCAACGGACGCATCGCCGCCGCCGACCTGGCCGGAATGCCCCACCTGCTGATCGCCGGTTCGACGGGCACGGGCAAGAGCGTTGCCATCAACGCCATGATCATGTCGATTCTGTACAAATCGACGCCCGATGAAGTGCGGCTGGTGCTGGTCGATCCGAAGCGGCTGGAACTGGGCAATTACGAAGGCGTTCCGCATCTTTACACGCCCATCATCACCGAGCCCAAGCTGGCGGCCAATGCGCTGCGCAACGCGGTCCGCGAAATGGAGCGGCGCCTCAAGTTACTCGCCGCCAAAGGCGTCCGCAACATCGATAGTTATAACCGCTTGTTCGACGATACGCCGAGCCTATTCAGCGATCAGACTAACCCAGAGGACGGTCCCATTCCGAAGATCGTCATCATCATCGACGAGTTGGCCGACCTGATGATGCTCGACGGCAACAACGTCGAAGAGTCGATAACTCGACTGGCGCAAATGGCCCGAGCCGTAGGCATTCACTTAGTGCTAGCTACCCAGCGCCCATCGGTCGATGTAATCACGGGGCTCATTAAAGCTAACTTCCCCGCGCGTGTGTCGTTCCGCGTGGCCACCAAAGTCGACTCGCGCACCATTCTCGACGCCAACGGCGCCGAGTCGCTGCTCGGACGCGGCGACATGCTCTACCTGCCTGCCGGCTCGGCGCGCGTCCATCGCCTTCATGCTCCGTACGTAACCGAAAAAGAAATCGCGGCCGTGGTGGAGTTCTGGAAGGCGCAGGGCCAGGCGCAATATCAGGAGAAATTCCTCGAAACTCCCGAGGAAGATCGCGAGGGAGTGGCGGGTGACGGAGGCGATTCCGGAGAACTTTCTGCCGACGACAACGATCCTCTTTACAACGACGCAGTTCGCCTGGTGATTGAATTCGGCAAAGCCTCCACTTCCCTCTTGCAGCGCCGATTGCGCATCGGCTACGGACGCGCCGCTCACCTCATCGACCTCATGGAACGCGACGGCATAGTAGGCGCCGCCGACGGCCCCAAACCAAGAGAAGTCCTAAAGCGTCCCGACTGGATCTCGGAAGTCGAAGAGTCCATGCGCTAAGCAACCCTGCTTGTGGAGAGACGGGCGTCCTCGCCCGTCCAGGGTTGCGTAGGGACAACCGCCCTCGGCTGTCCCAGCCGAGCGCAGCTCGGCAGTCACTAGTTGTTCGGTAGGTCACCCTTAGGCTACCGCTCAGGACAAGCTTTCTCGAAAAGCGCGAGAAGTGGCGCACGCTGAACGGCTGCAATTCTCTTTTTGCCTGCTGCTGATATTGTGCGCTTGGGTTTCGGCGCGTGACCATTCGCCTTTGCTTACCCTGAAAAAAAGGCCACGTTGCGAAACCAGCGTGGCCTTTTCCTTGTGTATGCGAACTTGGTGCTTACGCCGCTGCTTGTTGTTGATAGGCCGGGACAAAGGACTCGGCTACGAAAGTTTCGAACTTCGTCGGCGTTGTGTTGCTGGCGGTGCGAGGTTCTAGGGCGCGTATGTGTCCCGTGTTGAGAGCGGCGGCTAGCTCCAGGATCAGGCCAGAGAAATTTTCGGACATCCCCATTTGGATCATTGCGGCTCGAACCTGATTGTCCGGTGCCTGGATGTATCCAAGATCGGGTTTGCCGATGGCCTTGCCGATAATAGTGGTAGCTTCGGTGTAGTCTAGATCGCGCTGTCCTTGCAACTCCTGCGTCTGCTTGCCACGGAAGGCTAGACGCATGAGAGCGTCGGCGGCCGCCGCTCCGATGTCGCAGGTGGCGATCATGGGTAGTTTTAGATTCGCATTAACCGGTCCGACCGCAGTGCCGAGCATATGAATGGCGCCCGCTTGCGGCAGCGTGTTTTCCATGAAGTAGCCAGCGCGCAGGTGGAGTACGTTCGCGCCGTCGATCTGATTGAGCTTCTGTTCGAGGTTGTGGAGGCCGATTACGGGGCCGGTTCCGCTGGGTTTTTCGGCTCCGAAACTGCTGAGCGAAACAATATTCTTGACTCCCGCGTTTCTAACCGCCGCCGCGATCGCGTCGCTGACGCGGTCCTGAAAAGCTCGGAAGTCGTTGCTGGTATTGTTGGGTGGAATCATGACGTAGGCTGAGTCTGCTTGGTAGAAGGCTTTGGTCAGGGCGGACGCGTCGGTGGCATCACCGATGAATATCTCCGCGCCTTCCACCGCGAGAGGTTGCAAATGAGCCGCGTTTCTTCCGACGACACGAACTTTCTGCCCGCGGGCAAGTAGGTTCTTCGCCACTATGTGTCCAGTGTTGCCGCTTGCTCCAAGAACGATGTACATATTGGTCTCCATTCTTAAATTGGATGCGGCAGGTGGAGTTTGGGCTCCAGGAGAAAGGTAGTGGTAGGGAAAATGTGTTGCAGATGAAAAAGCTGAACGAGCCGCAGGCGGTTGCTCACTTCTCGGGGTTTTCATCTCCGTTGTCTTCACCGGGACGGACGGTGCCCCAGGCGAATCCAGCGGTCACTACATTGAGGGAACTTCGAAACGGAATTATATTCAAGGTAGGGGGCAGGTGAGCCACATCAACGAGGTTAGTATAACGAGGATCTCTCTCTGAACATCGACCGAATCAATCTGGAGCTTCCATAATAGGGGATGTCAAGAAAAACACTTCCCCTGTCCCGCAGGGAGGAGATGATTTTCTGACATCCCCTTTTGTAGAACCCGCCGAACTGGACCGCACCGAGACAGATGGGTAGTGTCCTAAATTACTTTTCACCACGGAGGCACGGAGACACGGAGAAACCCAAAGGCGAGGTAATACCTTCTCCTTATTGGTTTTGCAGGTTCAAGCTTTTCTCCGTGACTCCGTGCCTCCGTGGTGAAAAAAGGCAAACCAGGACACTACCGACAGATACGAAAGATTGCATTTTTATGCAACAGTTGCAAAAACTATCATCTTGACAGCAGGCTGCCAGAAGCAGTTAAATGTTGAAAATTCAAAACAATCATTTCTTTCCCTGGCGATTCACTCACGTTGAATGTAAAAGGAGTACCCAATGAGCAACAGTAGAGGAAAGTGGTTGCTGGCAGTAGTCGTGCTGCGTTGTCTGGCTCCGGTGGCGTTTGCTCAATGCACTACGTCTGCCCGCTGTGTGTCGGTGCCGGAGGGTGGCTCTAAGACGATCTACCTTCTCGTGGCCGGACTCACGTGTTTCGGAGCCATGTTGCTGCGGTATATGCTAGCAAAGCGCACGCAATCGTAAATTCCGCCAGGCACAAAAGGGGGCCGCTTTGTGGGTTGTTCACTCGCAAAGGCGGTCTTTTTTATCCGTGCTTCAGTCTTACTTCATGCGGTCGACCGGGGCAAGCTTTCTCGAAAAGTGCGAGAATTAGCCCCCTCACCGACCCTCGACCCGCGATGCCGCGCCCGTCAATCTTGCCCTGATCTGCCAACCAAAATATAGGTATGTAATTTTTACACGGTAAAAATTACACTGTTGTGTCCGTTTTACCACACCAGCCCACTAGCATTATCAATGACTTGGGAGCCTAACATGAGCATAATTGATGACTTACGGTCACCATAAATACCGCCAAACCCTCACATTTTCGCCTTTAATTCGCCAGCGACTTGCTCCCGCCGCCTCTTATTGTACGTACATACATGTCATGTTCCACGTGGAACATTGTACGTACAATTGCATGCGCCACAAGCCAGTGATCGTATAGTCATGGGAGAATAGGCGACTTGGGTTATCCTCATAACCCATGGAGTTCTCAGTTCCCAGAAAAAGCACCCGCACCACTTAAGTACTGAGAATATATAGGAGCCGACACGATGACCGAAGAAATCAACGAATTGCACGAGCAAGCCGAACGCGCGCGGGAGCATCCCGATCTCGCCCCGATCACTCTCACCATGGCCGTGCTGGCCGTGCTGGTGGCAAGCGTGTCGCTGCTCGGCCATCGCACCCATACCGAAGAAATCATTTTGCAAAACAAGACGACCGACCAGTGGGCCTTTTACCAGGCCAAGAACATCCGCCGCCACACCGACGAATTGTTCGCCGATCTGACCACCGTGGTGGCCAGCAAGGACGCGGAAGCCGCCGCCAAGCTGCACGAAAAATACCGGGCCGAAGCCGACCGCTATAAAGAAGAGCAGAAGGAACTCGACAAACAGGCCCGCGAAACGGAAAACGAAGCCGAGCATACGCGCAAGAAAGGCGACCGCTTCGATCTAAGCGAAGTCTTCCTGGAGATCGCTTTGGTGATCACTTCGATCACGCTGCTCTCGGGCCGGCGGATATTCTGGCACCTGGGATTGCTGATGGCGGCCGCAGGAGTGTTCGTCGCCGCATCGGCATGGATGGTGCGGTAGAACCGCGGCCTCGTAAGGATTGCGGTTGTCGATCGATATCAGCCATGAAATGCGTGGCTCCGATTGACGGTTATCCGTCCGTCGTGACCTCTTTTCGTCAGGACATTTTGGCGCGGCGCGATGCCGAACACCCTCCCCACCGTCCAACTCACTGTATCCGTGGACAATTAAGTTCTGATGTGCTCGCCATGCTTTCGGCCTCTCGCGTGCAGTGGTTATGGAACTTCTCTGGCCAATACTTTGGAGAAGAGAAGGCTGAGGCAGCCTATGCTCCACAAATGCGCGAATCCCAATTGCACGGTTCCTTTTCGTTCACTGCGCGAGGGCAAGCTGTTCATGGCGGAATCTTTCCCCTCCGCCGGCAACTCGACTTTCGACGGCAACCGGCGTAAGCTGCGCCGGCGCGAGCACTTCTGGCTCTGCGACGCCTGCTCGTCGCATTTCACGCTCCGTTTCGACTCCACCCTTGGGATGTTGACCGTTCCGCTGAGCGAGCGCGCGGGACCGCGCTTCCTCACCCGAGCCGCGGTAAGCGGTTGCTGAGTTTCAAAACGGAACCCCTATGGCTCATCGAATTACATCACGCCCGCCATGTTGCGTTTGCGGCTTCGATACGTTTCGCCACGCAGGATGGTTCCTGGTGGTCGAGAACCGCTGGCTCGATCACCTGAAGATCCTCTCCTGGCATCCCTCGCTCGCCTCGCAAAAAGAGATGCAGAGCGTCTGCTGCCGGGAGCATCTCAGAATCCTCATCGTCCACTGGCTGACTCAGGCCAACCTCCGCCTGCCTCCGGCATACAACGATCCCCTGCCCATGGGCAGCGACCAGACGCTGGCCGATTTCGATCTCGACCCGCAATCGGTTGGCCACGTGGTCGGCGAATTGGCGGTCCATCGCGAGTCTTTTTCCCGCGTCTGGTCGGGTTCACCCGGGGCCTTGGAATGCATTCTCGACGCTCTTCTCAACATCGGAACTGAAAACAAACCGCAAGCACTGGGTTTTCAGTTCTTCCACCCACCCGAGTCCCGGCACGAACTCTCACTCCAATAAGGCGCTGGCAGGGTCTAACTCTGCCAGCGCTCCTTCCACACCCGCCAATCTTTCTCGGTCGCGCCGGCCATTGCCTGGGCCGCTCCGACCAGCCAGCTCCCTTTTCGTCCGCGCAAGTCCTTTAGGATCGCCCGCCGCTTTTCTTCCGTTCCCGCATGAATATTCGCCGTCTCTCTGCCCATGGCGTCGAGCAGCCGGAGTTCCCCGCGGCTGGTTGCGAGCGCGTCCAGTTCGATGCGCGAACAATGCGGCGAGAGCCGCCGTACAATCCAGTGCCCTCGCATATGCACGTACGGATCGGGACAGCGCACGGCCCGGTGGAGGATCGCCGCGTACAAAATATCCGCCGGCGCCGACTTCGGATTCAGCCAGTGCAAAGCCGATGGCCGCAGTGCCTTGGCTTCGCGGGCCACGCGCCCGCCTTTCCAGTCCGCGATCGCCACGAACCGGGGATGGCCCAAGCTTCCAAGGCCGGCCACTCGCCGCGCCAACCGAAAACGAATGCCCGGCTCCGGCAGCAGATGCTCAATCGCCTCGAGAGCGCTCTCCGGGATTTCTCCTTTTGCGGTTGGAAGGCGATCCATTTTTTGCCAAAACAACACCGGATCGCGCAACTTGCTCTCGGCAATCGCCCGCAACCACTCATGGCGCTCGCCCAACACAAACGGACGGCCGCCTTCTTCCATGCCGCGCTCATAGCCCGCCAAAATTGCCGCCGCCGAATCTTTCGGCTTCATCGCCAGATGCTCTGCGCGAGTCGCCAGCAGCGCGCTGGTGGCCAGCCGCACCAGGTCCATGGTGTAGGGAAACAAGCACACTTCGTCGAAATCGTTGATTCCCCACACCAGCCGGCCATCGGTGTCTCGCCAGGTACCGAAGTTCTCCACGTGCAGGTCGCCCACCGACAAAATATGTGGCACTCGATCCAGGTCCGCACAGACCTCCGGCCACATCTGCAACCAGCGGTAGAAGGTCGCCCGAAAGAACGGAAACAGGGCCGCCGCCATCTGCTCGTGCTTGAAGCGCAAATCGGGGCCGACGATGCGGATGCGCAGCCCCAGCCAATCCTCAAACTTCTTCGTAGCCTTGACAATGTTCATGGATGTTTCCCGACCCTTAACATGGTTAGCAACAATAAGAAGTTCGTCTCGCTCTGTCAAGGGAGATAGCACCAGGAAGATAGAACCGGCAACTTTTTCTTACTTTCCCAATATCTTCTTATCGCCGCGCAAAAAAGCCCGCGGCATGAAGCCACGGGCCCAGCAGGTTGCGGAAAGGATCGAGTCCGTATCAGGGGCATCGCTTCCATCTGTATAAACGGGGCAAGCCCCGTCTTTACGATGGATCAGCGACTGAATTATGCTGCCCGCTCCAATACGAACATTCTCCACCAGAAATCCGGAGCGCGGAATCCCCACCCGCGCTCCGGTACCATCAGCCAGGAGACCAGCGACGGTAAAATTGTTCGGCTTGCTGCCTCGCTACTTTCCCGTTCCGGAGAGTTGGACGGGTTGCGTGGCGGCGCCTCAGTTAATAGTGAACGTTTGTGGCGCGCTCGTACCTCCTCCGGGCGTCGGGTTCACGACGGTGACGGCCGCCGAGCCCGCCGTCTTAATGTCTGTGGCCGGTACGGGTGCAGTCAACTTTATGTTGCTGACGTATGTCGTAGTCAATTTCTTTCCATTCCACTCGATAACGGAAACTGAGCCATAGCCGGTTCCGTTGGCGGTGAGGGTAAAAGCGGGGCCGCCGTGCGTTGCCGAGTTCGGTGAGATTGAGGTCAGCGTCGGCGCCGGATTATTGACCACGAAGTTCGAAGCCGCGGATGTGCCGCCTCCGGGCGCCGGGTTCGTGACCGTGACTTTGAACGTTCCGGCCTTGGCAATGTCGGCAGCGTTGATCGTGGCCGTAATCTCAGTCTCGCTCACAAACGTCGTGGCGCGAGGAGATCCCGCCCAGTTCACCACCGAGGTGCTGATGAACCCCGTGCCGTTCACCGTGAGCGTGAACCCGGCACCGCCCGCGAACGCGCTGCTTGGCGCGAGCGTGGTAATGGCCGGCTTGGGGTTCACCCCGCCGTTGAGTTGTACGGTCTGGGTGCCCGCGGAGTCTGTGATAGTCAAAGTCGCCGTGTGGACCCCGATGACCGCGGCCGTGTACTTCGCTGTGATGGTGCACTCCCAGCCGGCCTTGATGCTGGAGCCGCAATTTGACGTTGCGTTGAAGTCGCCCGGGTCCGCTCCTCCCAGAGTGATGCTGTCGATTGTCAGCGTAGTGTCCTGGTTGTTGGTGAGGATGATCGTCTCCGACTTTTTCGCGCCGACCGCGACGCTTCCATAATTTACGATCAGCGGCGAAACGCTTACCGGCTGCGTGGCGTTTTGCATGACGGTGACGTAGGTGACGTAATCGCCGATGGCAAAGTTGTCGGCGTTCAGAACGGCGATGTCCGGCGTGCCGTCGCCGTTGAAATCGGAAACCACAGCACCGCGGTTGGTCGGGCCATCGTAAAACCCACCCTTAAACACGTCTCCTTCAAGCCCGTTCACCCACTGATACTCCGACTCGCCGAGGCGGGTAAACGTGCCATCCCCGTTTCCTTCGAGCAATACCGGACCGTATGGGTTCTTCCCACCGTTCTCCAGCATGGGGATGAACGCGTCGAGTTTGCCGTCGCCGTTGAAGTCGGCGATCACCGGATATTGCGGGTAGTCTCCGGCAGTGCAGATAGGCGAGCCAGGAGTGAACGTGCCGTCGCCGTTGCCCAGAAGAACGATATATTGGGCAGAGCCGTACCAACCGGAGCAAGACCCTTCGACGGTGACGAGCAAATCCGGCTTGCCGTCTTTGTTGAAGTCGCCGGCCGCGAGCGTGTTTGTGTCGCTGTCCGACGAGGCAATAACCGTGATCGGGGCCTGGAACGTGCCGTCACCATTGCCCAGCAGGATATACACATTACCGCTGTAGGAGCCCGGATAATAGGATGCGGCCGCGATGTCGAGCTTTCCATCGCCGTTGAAATCGGCAAAGGCCAGGCTACTCAGATGGGGGCTGAGCGCGGCCACGCTGGTGATCACGCTGGCCGTGCCGAACGTGCCTTCGCCTTTGTTGAGCAGAATGCTGATCGTGCCGTCCGAATTGGAAATGACCATGTCCGGTTTGCCGTCGCCATTCACGTCTTCCAGGAACACGTCAACCGGATTTGCCGTCGAACCGGTTGAGTAATACACCGGCTTGTTGAACTTACCGGTGCCCAGTCCGGTCAGTACCGCAACTTCGCTGCTCCCGCAGTTGTAGTTGATCGTCGCGACGATGTCGGCTTTGCCATCGCCATTGACATCGCCGGTGGCGATCCAATTTGTCGGCCAGCCGCAATCGATTACGGATACGTAGGTCGGGGCTCCCAACACTCCGTGCGAACTTCCCAGCATGACTTCGAATCCAGCCTGGGTTAGGTTGGCACTTCGCGCACCCGAATACGCTACATCCGGGAATCCGTCGCCGTTGAAATCGGCCGTGACTAGGTTGTAGCCCCAGCCGTTGTCATTCCACCCGTAAGCCGCATTGGTCTGGAAGGTCCCATCGCTGCGGCCCAATATCACCTGGCCGTCCCAAGTTTCGTCTTCCAAAGGTTTGAAGATGTCGAGCACGCCGTCTCCATTGAAGTCGGCGAGGACTACGTTGTTGGGTGCGTTCTCCCAATATGGCACCGGGTAAACTGGCCCGGCGGTGAAGGTGCCGTTGCCTTTGCCATAGAACGTCCAGATTTCGCCCATCTCATCAGTAACGACGAGATCCAATTTCTTGTCGCCGTTGATGTCCGCCATGTTCACCAGCCACGCGTTACCTGTCGGGGGGGCTTGGGCGACGGACCCTTTCAGCGCAAACGTGCCGCTGCCCTGGTTTTCGTAGAGCACGAGGTTGCCATAGCGATAAGTGGTAGTCACGATATCGTTCTTCTTACCGGTTCTGACCTGGCCAATCGCGATGCCAATTTCGCTTGGGTTATTGAGTCCGTTATCATAGTAGGTGGCGGTCCCGAACGTGCCATTGCCGTTGTTTAAGAGCACGACCATTCCGTTACCCTGGGTAACCGCGATGTCGGGCTTGCCAGAAGTGCCGAGATCACCGACCGCCATGCCATAGGCATTGGATTCGTTCGTATGGTTCGGGTCAAGGGTGGAATATTGCACGCCGGTCTGGAAGGTTCCATCGCCATTGCCGAGAAAAATGTAGACGCACGGGAAAGCATTGTTGATGCTGTAGGGAGCGAGCGCGGCTATGTCCAACTTGCCGTCGCCGTTGAAGTCGGCCACATAGAGGCTGTTCGAAGTTGGCGCCCAGCCACCGCTGTTGGGAGCGGGATAGGTAGCGCTGTAAGTGAAAGTCCCGTCGCCATTGCCCAGAAAGATCATGATTCCGTTGATCCACGGCGAGGAGTAGATGCCCCACACGGCAACGTCGAGCTTGCCGTCGCCATTGAAGTCACCCACGGCAATGGCGTAAGGCACCTCGCCTGGGAGAGTGAAAGTGTTCAGGATCGGGACTTGGAACGTGCCGTCGCCGTTGCCGGGGGCCACGTCCATTTCCCAATACCCGCCCATGATGGAGACGATGTCGAGTTTGCCGTCCCCGTTGAAATCGCCCACAGCGGCGGCCTGAACGCCCAATAGATTGCCATAGTCGGCGATACCGTTGATTTCAAAGGTTGACGGATACTGGAAGAAAGCTGGTGGATGGGTTTGCGCCTGCGCCGGGACCGCAATCCCGGCCAATAGAACCACAGCGGCGAGCATGGTAAGCGCGATTGCGGCCACGCCCGAGTACTTATAGATGGGTTTCATATAAGGTCTCCTGCTACTGAATGACTTTTTCGTCTTGTGCTTTCGGGTCGTGCGTTTTCAAGATCGTGCTCGTTCAAATCTCCTACTTGTCGAAGCCGAGTTCGGCAAACTGGAAGGGCGAGCCTGGCGCGAACAGCTGGCCCGCCCTCCGCATTTTTCTCTTTTACTTAACAACAGTGAGTTTTACGGCGCTCTTCAACGTGGCGGAAGGCGTCGTGACCGTGACATATCCGGTCGTTGCCCCGGTCGGCACGGTTGCGGTCAGATAGGTGTCGGAAACCACGGTGAATTCCGCGGAGGTTCCATTGAACGAAACCTCAGTCGTTCCGGTGAGTCCCACGCCGAAAATTCCGATGGATTTGCCAATCGTTCCGCGCCGAAATTGCAGGATGATGTACGGCTCCAGCCCGGTGTTGAAGCTGTAGAACACGCCGCCGTCGTTTGAGCCGCCGCCGCCGTTCTGGGTTGTGCCGTAGAAGTTCCCGTTCGGATGGAGTGCCAGCGGCGAACTAGGAAAGCATCCATATACCAACCCAGCGGTGCACCCTCCCACGGGCAGCTGCCAATTGAACAGATCGGTGTAAACCGGTTTCTTGGCTATTGTTGTGGTCTTGAATATGCTCTCGGGGCCGTAACCGCCAGAGTAAGTGTCTTGAGATGGCGAGTAGAAGTTGCCATCCGTACCGAGAGTGAGCGCAAAGTTGGGGAAGGCCGCATTATCCACGGATTGATCGAAGTTGTGCAGGAGGTTGAGCTTCTTGCCCGCCAACTGGAAGATCGTTCCATTGTTGTAAGTGCCGCCGAGGAAGGTCGTACCGTACCATTTCCCATCGGCTCCCTGGATCGGGGCCGCGGCGGGATCTCTCGGACCGTTGTTATTGCCATTAAAGACGTAGAGCAAGGTAACCTTGCCCTTGGGCGTGATCTTGAAAACCGTGCCTGAGTTCAGGTTTTGGGCCCCGATGCCACCGGCTTGGCTGGTGCCGTAGAAGTTGCCATCGGAGCCCAGCGTGAGAGCGCTCGGATATGCGGCATCGTTTCCAGACGCCCCTTGAAAAGTATGCAGGGTGGTGAGCGTGCCCGATGGCGTTATCTTGAAGAATGTCCCTAACCCAGCGCTTCCGCAGTTGCCGCCTTGGGTTGTGCCGTAGAAGTTTCCGTCCGTGTTCAAGGTCAGAGCATTCGGTTGGACGCTGCAGCCATAGGAAGGGAATTCGTAGATAACGGTGAACCCGTATTGTCCCAGGCTGGGATCGAACCTGAAGATTGCCCCGGAGCCATAACTCCAACTCTGGTCGATGTCCTGGCACGGGCCGTACAAAAGGCCGTCGGGGCCAAGCGTAAGGCCAAAGTTGCACTGCGTTCCATAGGTATACTGGTCCGGGGAAACCCAGAGTGTTGTCTCAACGCCGTCCGGCGTGATCTGGTAAATTTCGTTGATCGAGCCTCCCGTTGTCATGCCATAGAAATTGCCGTCTCGGCCGAGAGCCAGTTGGCCGAGGGGGTTGGCGAGCCATTGAGGGCCTGCGAAGTCGTAAAGTGGAGTAAGGGTTTGGGCCTGCGCCGGGTCCGCCGTTCCGGCCAATAGAGTTACAGCGGCGAGCATGGTAAGCGCGATTGCGGCCACGCCCGAATGCTTCACTTGCCGATAGATTGAGTTCATACGATGTCTCCTGAGTTACTGAAATGACTTACTTCTTTTTGCACCTTCAAAAGTCTTGCGCGTTCTACGCGCAGAAGCTGAGTTCGCCGGAGCGGAAGGACGAGCTGGCGGAGTGCAAACTCGCCCTCCCTAATCACGGCCGTTTTACGGCGTCAGCTTGATCACTGCGCCGACGTTGTTAGTTCCGCCCTGGGTAGTTGTTGTGTAGATGTTTCCTGACTTATCGAACACCACGCTTCCCCACGGGTTAAAGCCATCGGGTTGGCAGGTGAAGTTGTAGAGATACGTCAGGTCCCCGGCGGGAGTCACTTTGTAAATCGTGCCGCACTCTGCCGCGCCCGCCCCGGAAGTGTCGTAGAGATTGCCCTCTTTGTCGAAAACAAACGGCCCTGCCCCGGGGCTAGCCCCGTCGGGGTAACCAGTAAATTGGTGAATGAGTGTCCTTTGGCCGGTCTTCGGGTTGAGCTTATACACCGTGCCGTAGGCGCCCCCGGAACCCTCCGTGGTGCCCCAGAGAATGTTTTTCTTAAGCACCGGGGGAGCCAAGGCGTTGTATCCATCGGTTACGTCGAAGTTGTAGAGTATGTTGTAGCCACCGGCGGCGGTGATTTCGTACACCGTGCCCCAGTCATAGGTACCGCCCCCGTTGGTTTGGCCATATAGGTTGCCTTTCGCGTCTATCGAAACCCCGCCAAGAGGGGTGAAACCGTCGCAAGGAGGGCAGTTGTAATCAAAACTGTGGAGCACGGTAATTTCGCCGCTCGGGGACATCTTGAACACAACGCCCGCGCTGTCCGCGCCGCCCCCGGAAGTCGTGCCGTAGAGATTGCCCTCTTTGTCGAAAACGGGGATGACGTACATGGGGCCGGAGCCCTCAGGACCAGTGAATTCATGGAGGATGGTTTCGACGTACTTCTTTCCTTTCTTTGTCAGCTTGAAGATGATTCCTCCCTGGTAGCCAGGAGTGGGCCCGTTTGCGGTTGTGCCATAGAAGCTGCCCTTGTAATACGCCAGCCCACCGTATGGGTACTCACCATCGGATGCGCCACCCTGGAATGAGTACAGAATCGTCTCTTTGCCGGTCGTCGTGCTGACCGCCCAAACACTGCCAACACCGTAAGCACCACCCCAAAGTGTGGTGCCGTAGAGCGTGGTGCCCACCAGAATCGGGCCTGCCGCGGGCGCGGAGCCGTCCGGTCCGCTGCCGCTCGGGCTGCCCTGGAACGAATAGAGCACAGTTTCGGTTTGCGCCTGCGCCGGAATCGCGATTCCGGCCAATAGAACAACAGCGGCGAGCATGGTAAGCGCGATTGCGGCCACGCCCGAATGCTTCACTTGCCGATAGATTGAGTTCATATCAAGTCTCCTGGAATTGCTCAAAGTGATTTGTTGATTCCTTCGCGTTCGATCCGCACATCTAGAACGGGAAGGGTATTTCAATAACACTTCCATGGCACCCCATCCCAACGCCACAAAATGCGTGACGTTGGGATGAAGCAGCCTCAGTTTTTATTTTCCGGTGCCGCTAAGTTGTACGGTCTGCGTGCCCACGGAGTCTGTGATATTCAAAGTTGCCGTCCTCGCGCCCGTGGCCGCTGGGGTGAAGGTCACGGTGATGAGGCACTCGAAGCCAGCCTTCAGGCTCGAACCGCAAGCCGATTTCGCGGGGAAATCGCCTGGATCGGTTCCCGTGACCGTAACTTTGTCGATGGTGAGCGCCGTGGTTTGGTCGTTGGTTACCAGTATCGTTTCAGCCTTCTTCGATCCGACCGCGACGGTGCCGAAGTTCTGAGCGAGTGGCGAGACGCTCACTGGCAGTGTGTTGTTGAACATCACGGTGACGAAGCTGACGTAATCCACGTTGTAATAAGTGTCGGCGTTCAGCACCGCAATGTCGGGCGTGCCGTCGCCGTTGAAATCGGCGACGACAGCACCATAGCTGGTCTGCCCAACGTAGAACCCGCTTCCAAGCCACGTGGTGCCGTAGGTTGGGTCGTCGACGAGGTAGCCGGCGAGGCGGTTAAAGGTGCCGTCCCCGTTGCCCTCAAGCAACACCGGGCCTGCGCCCCATCCCTGCGCCAGGACAGGGACGAACACGTCCAGCTTGCCGTCGCCGTTGAAGTCGGCGACCACGGGATAGACGGGAGTTTGGCTGTAATAGTAGGTGTTCTCAGCGCAGATGGCAGACAGCGGGTAAAAGGTGCCGTTACCGTTGCCTAGAAGAACAACCTCCTCAGTCCCTTCGCATGGGTAGCGGCCATCCAAGGTGACGATCAGATCCATCTTGCCGTCGTTGTTGAAGTCACCGGCGGCCAAGGTTTCGGTGTCAGTGTTCGTGTCCCCGGTGACCGGAGTGATGATGATCGGAGCCTGGAAGGTGCCGTCGCCATTCCCGAGCAAGATATAGACGGTATCGTAGACGTTGCCGCCGCCCACACGCGGGTGGGGCGCGACTGCGATGTCGAGCTTGCCATCGCCGTTGAAATCGCCAAACGCCAGCGAGTTGAGATGAGGATTGAGCGCGGCCACGCTCGTAATGACGTTGGCCGTGCCGAAAACGCCCTTGCCTTTGTTCAGCAGGACGCTGATTGTGCCATCCCAGTTGGAGGTAATGATGTCCGGTTTCCCGTCGCCATTCACGTCCTCCAGGAACACGTCGTAGGACTGAGCTGTCGAACCGGTCGAGTAATACACCGCCTTGTTGAATTTGCCGGTGCCCTTGCCGGTCAGGACGGCGACCTGGTTGTTTGGGCAACCGGTATTGCTGCTGTTATCGACGGTCGCGACGATATCGGCTTTGCCATCGCCGTTCACGTCGCCGGTGGCGATCCACTCCGTATATCCGCCGCAAGCGCCCGCCACTTCCACGAAGGTCGGGGCGCCCAAAGCCCCGTGCGAACTTCCCAACGCGACTTCGAACCCTTCTTCGTTCTGTGCGCTGTTCCTGGCATAGGAGTACGCCACATCCGGGAAGCCATCGCCGTTGAAATCGGCAGTGACTAGATTCTTCCCGTACCCGGTGTCGGCCCAGCTATATGCCGCATTGGTTTGGAACGTGCCATCGCTGCGTCCCAGCGCCACCTGCCCCAGCCATCCCTGAGTGCCCCCAATGAAAATGTCGAGCACGCCATCGCCGTTGAAGTCGGCGAGGACCACGTTGCTCGGTGACGCGTCTTCTGGCCTCTGCAGCGGGTAAATAGCCCCGGCGGTGAATTTGCCCTTCCCATTGCCGAAGAACGTCCAGATTTCGCCGTCGTTGTCGGTGGCCACGAGGTCCAGCTTTTTGTCGCCATTGATGTCGGCCATCGATAGCTGCCACGCGCCAAAGGAACCAGTGGCTTGGGCGACAGAACCCTTCAAGGTAAATGTGCCGTTGCCTTGGTTCAAGTAGAGCACCAAATCGCCATAGCGACTCGTCGTGATCACGATGTCATTCTTTTTGTCGCCGTTGACGTCGCCAATCGCGATACCCAATTCGCTCGATTGGTTGATTCCGTCGTCATAGTAAGTGGCGGTTCCGAATGTGCCGTTGCCGTTGTTCAGCAGCACCGCCATTCCGGTGTTCTCGGTGACCGCGATATCGGGCTTGCCAGAGGTGCCGAGCTCGCCCACGGCAATACCAACCACGTTGTAGTCGTTCGTGTGGTTCGGGTCGACGGTGGAGTAGGCAACGCCGGTCTGGAAGGTTCCGTCGCCATTGCCGAGATAGACGTAGACGGACGCGCTCGAGGTGTTGGGGCAATATGGACATAGCGCGGCTACATCCAGCTTGCCGTCTCCGTTGAAGTCGGCCACGTAGATGCTGTTTGTGCTCGGGATGTAGTTGTTGCTGTTTGGGGCGTTATAGGTATTGCTGTAGGTGAGGGTCCCGTTGCCATTGCCCAGGAAAATGTCAAGATCGCTGCCCGCTGGGGAGGTATCCCAGACGGCGACGTCGAGCTTGCCATCGCCATTGAAGTCACCTACCGCGATGGCGCGAGGGGTATAGTTTCCGGGAAAAGTGAAAGTATTCTTGATCGGGTATTGGAACGTGCCGTCCCCGTTACCCAGGGCCACATCGATTTCCCAGCCGCAGATGGAGACGACATCGGGTATTCCGTCACCATTAAAATCGCCCACCGTGGCCCCATTGACCGATCCGAGGCCGCAGACGGCGGGCTTGATGGGAAACGTGGAGGGATACGGGAAAAAAGCCGATGGATGATCTGCTGGTTGCGCCTGCGCCGGAATCGCGATTCCGGCCAACAGAATTACAGCGGCGAGCATGGTAAGCGCGATTGCGGCCACGCTCGAATACTTCACTTGCGAGTAGATTGAGTTCATATTACGTCTCCTGGGATTGCTCAAAGTGCTTTATTTCTTCCTTCGCGTTCGATCCGCACATCCAGAGCGGGAAGGACACTTCTGTTACATTTCTGTGGCGCCCCACCCCAACGCCACAACAGCGTGGCGTCAGGATGGGGCAGCCTCAGTTCTTACTTTCCGGTGCCGCTGAGTTGCACGGTCTGTGTGCCTTCCGCGTCTGTGATATTCAAAGTCGCCGTGCGCGCGCCGGTGGCTTGGGGTGTGAACGTCACCGTGATCGTGCACTCCCATCCGCCTTTCAGGCTCGATCCGCAAGCCGATTTCGATGGGAAATCGCTTGGGTCGGTTCCCGCGACCGTAACTTTGTCGATGGCGAGCGCCGTGTTTTGGTCGTTGGTGAGCACGACCGTCTCGGCTTTCTTGGAGCCGACAGCGACGGTCCCGCAGTTCAGGTCAAGCGGCGAGACGCTCACCGGCTGCGCGCCGTTTTGCATCACGGTGACGAAGTTGACCCAGGAGCTGTTGCCCGCGCCATAGTTGTCGTTGTTGAGCACGGCTATGTCGGGCATGCCATCGCCGTTAAAATCCGCGATTGCCGCGCCCGCGCTCACCTCCCCAACATAAAACGCGCCGATGCGGTTAAACGTGCCGTCCCCGTTGCCCTGCAGCACGACGGGGCCTTGCTCGTAGACTTGATCTTCCTGGAGCATGGGGATGAAGGCGTCGAGTTTGCCATCTCCGTTAAGATCGGCCACGACCGCATAGAAGGGGTCATTGCCGCCGGTGCACGCGAACTGGCCGATCGAAAAGCTGCCATTCCCCAGACCTTCGAGAAAAAGGTAACCGGCGCCGCCGGCGACTCCGGTCTGGCAGCCATAGCTCTGGGTGGTGACGAGCAGATCCATCTTGCCGTCGTTGTTGAAGTCGCCGGCCGCTAACGTGTAGGTATATTCCGGAGTGGCGATCGTGATCGGAGCTTGGAACGTGCCGTTGCCATTGCTCAACAAGACATAGACGGCTTGCTGACTAAAGTAGGTCGCGACCGCGATGTCGGCCTTGCCGTCGCCGTTGAAGTCGGCAACCGCGATGGAGTTGGGATGGGGGTTGAGCGCCGCCACGCTGGTGATCAGCGTAGCTGGGCCGAATATTCCTTTGCCCTTATTGAGCAGCACGCTGATGGTGCCGTCCGCGTTCGAAGTAACGATGTCGAGCTTGCCGTTGCCAGTCACGTCGGCCAGGAAGACTTCGTAGGCCTGCGCCGTCGTCCCGGTTGAGTAGTAGACGGGCTTGTTGAACTTCCCCGTGCCTTTGCCGGTCACCACCGCGAGTGTGTTGTTCAGGCATCCGGCGTCGCTGTCGTTGGCGATCGTGGCCACGATGTCAGCTTTGCCGTCGCCGTTCACATCGCCGGTGGCAATCCACTCCGGGAAGTTGTAGCAACCCGCCGCTTTGCTAACGGACACGAGGGCCGGTTTTCCCAACACGCCGTGTGCACCGCCCAACATGACCGCAAAGGCATTGTTGCTGGAGTTGCAGCAGGGGAATGAGTACGCCACATCGGGGATGCCGTCGCCGTTGAAATCGGCGGTGACGATGTTATGCCCCCACCCGTTAACCGACCACTGATACGCCTGGTTACTTTGGAAGGTGCCATCGCCGCGGCCGAGCATGACCGTGCCGTACTTATATTGGTCGCCGGCTTTGAAGAGGTCGAGCGCGCCATCGCCGTTGAAGTCGGCGAGGACCATGGTGGTCGGCTGGGCATCGTCCACTTGCAGCGGGTAGACGGGGCCGGCGGTGAAGGTGCCGTTGCCCTTGCCATAAAACGTAAAGATTTCGCCGTATTGGTCGCTGACCACGAGGTCGGGTTTCTTGTCGCCGTTGATGTCGGCAATCGTCACCAGCCAGGAGGGACGGCCGAGCGTGGCGACAACACCTGTGACCGCGAACTTGCCGCTGCCCTGATTGAGATAGAGCAGAATCCGGCCGTACCAATCCGTAATCACGATGTCGTTTTTCTTGTCCTTGTTAACATCGCCAATCGCGATGCCCATATCGCCTTCGAAGGGAGCGAGGCCGGAGTCGTAATAGGTGGCGGTTCCGAAAGTGCCGTTGCCGTTGTTGAGCAGCACGGCCATGCCGGCGCTCTCGGTCACCGCGATATCCATCTTGCCATCGCCGTTCAGATCGCCTACCGCCATGCCGTAGGCCGTGGACTGGTTCGTGTGATTCGGATCGACAGTGGAGTAGCCGACGGCGGGCTGGAAGGTACCGTCGCCATTGCCCAGGAAAATAAACACGCCGTTGTAGGGAGTCAGTGCGGCCAAGTCGAGCTTGCCGTCGCCGTTGAAGTCGGCCACGAAGAGGCTGTTGGAGCCGGGATTCACGATGCCGCTGTTGGGAGCTGCATACGTGCCGCCCATGGTGAAGGTTCCGTTACCATTGCCCAGGAAGATGGTCACTTCGCTGGTGTTCCCTGGGGCATAGATACCCCAAACCGCAACATCGAGCATGTGGTCGCCATTGAAGTCGCCCACGGCGATGGCATAAATATTTTGCTGGCCACTGGGAAAAGTGTTCTGGACCAGCACGGGTTGGAACGTGCCATCTCCGTTGCCAAGCGCGACGTCGAGCTCAAATATACCGCCGCCGTTCTCCCATGAGACGACGTCGAGTTTGCCGTCGCCGGTGAAGTCGCCCACGGCGGCCACCTGGATATCCGAGTAGGAACCGCTGACCACGTTGTTCAAGAGAAAAGTCGTTGGATCCGGAAAACGTACCGGATAAGTTTGGGCCTGCGCCGGACGAGCCATCCCGGCCAATAGAACCACAGCGGCGAGCATGGTGAGCGCGATCGCGGCCATGCTCGAATACTTCCCTTGCCGATCGATTGAGTTCATATTGTGTCTCCTGGGATTGCTCCAAGCGGTTTGTTGCCTGTTGCGCGTTCAAATCAGGAAGGGCGAGTTGGCCTGGTTCCCCGCTCACCCTTCCCCATCGCACTTAGGGTTACGATGTACTTCCGATCAACGTAGGTCTGCCGCGATGAACGGCTCTTCCGCTTATCTCCTTCACTTGACTACAGTGAGTTTTACGGCGCTCTTTAGCGTGCCTGAGGCGGTTGTGACCGTCACATACCCGGTGGTTGCGCCGGTGGGAATCGTCGCGGTCATGTAAGTGTCGGAAACCACGGTGAATTCTGCGGAGGCTCCGTTGAACGAAACCTCAGTCGTCCCGGTGAGTCCGACGCCGAAGACTCCGATGGATTTGCCAATCGTCCCGCGCGGGAATTGCAGGATGATGTACGGCTTCAGCCCCATGTTGAGGCTGTAGAACACGCCGCGGCCGACCGGGTTCCCTTCGTATTCGCCGCCTTGCATGTTCGTCCCGTAGAAAGTTCCGTTCGGGTGCAAGACCATCGGTGAACTCAGATAGCATCCGTCTGCCGTGTACATGCTGCACCCACCGGGCAGGAGATTGAAGAGATCCGTGTAAACCGGTTTCTTACCCGTTGTGATCTTGAACAAGCTCTCGGGGCCGTAGCCACCGCCGGCAACGTCGGCAGACGGCGAATAGAAGTTTCCGTCCGTCCCCAGAGTTAGGGGAAAGTTGGGAACGGCTGCGTTATCCACCGATTGATTGAAGTTGTGCAGGATCGTGATCTTCTTGCCTGCCAATTGGAAGATCGTTCCCTCGCTGTAGGTGCCGCCCCAGAAAGTCGTGCCGTAGAATTTCCCATTGGCTCCCTGCGTCACGCCCGCTATAGGGTCGTAAGGGCCAGTGTTGGGGAAGCTGTAGAGCACGGTAACCTTGCCCTTGGGTGTGATCTCGTAAACCGTGCCGCCGTTATAGTCATCGGGGTTTCCACCGGCTTGGCTGGTGCCATAGAAGTTGCCATTGGCAGCAAGGGTGAGAGGCCCGCTCGGTTCGCCGGGTTCATTTTTCGCGTTGCCCTGGAAGGTGTGGAGCGTAGTGAACTTGCCGGCTGGCGTAATCTGAAAGAACGTTCCCCAGCCCGTGTCACAGTACCCGGAACCAAAAGTTGTGCCGTAGAAATTTCCGTCCGTGCCCAAGGTCAAAGGGCTGGGCATCCACGTGGTCCCACAGTAGGGGAAGGAATACAGAATGGTGAACTGCGCGCTGCTGGGATCGAACTTGAAAATGATACCGCCGTTACCGATGAAGCCGTTCCACTGCTCACATGTGCCGTAGAGAAGTCCGTCGGCGCCCAGCGTCAGGCCGCTCCAGCACACGGTTCCATAACCGTCATTTGTCGCCGCCCACAGCAACGTCTCCGCGCCCTCCGGCGTGATCTGGTAGATCTCCGAGATATTCTGGTTTATGGTGCCGTAGAAATTGCCGTCGCGGCCAAGGGCCAGTTGGCCATTGGGACCATTTTGTGTGTCATCCACCGCTCCGAAGCTGTAGAGCGGTGTGTAGGTTTGCGCCTGTGTGGGAATTGCCATCCCGGCCAATAGAATTACAACGGCGAGCATGGTGAGCGCGATTGCGGCCATGCCCGAATACTTCACTTGCCGATAGTTTGAGTTCATTTTGTCTCCTGGGAATCGAACTGCTTTCCATCTTTCGTAGGAGAATTCCGTTGCCGGTCTCCGCGCCGAACTCTCTCCTAAAAGACGTGCGCCCGTCAATGCCCCGGACGTAACTTGTGCGCGACATGCAGGTAACGCGATAAACACCTTTCTGACATGAACTTAGAGAAACTTCTTGTCCGGCCGCGGAGGCCGGAAGAACGGCCCGAAAGTGCTAGATCGAACCGCTTCGCTGGGGTGTAAAATACTTTCTCCCCCGCAAGCGCGCCGCCCTATGCGCTCTATACACGTGTCTCCGGACGTTGTTGTTCGCTTTGGTGTGTTCGAGGCCGATCTCCATGCCGGCGAACTCCGTCGCAGCGGTGTCCGCGTCCGCATCCAGGACCTGCCCTTTCGCGCTCTGGCTGTTTTGTTGAGCCGCCCCAACGATGTCGTCACCCGCGAAGAATTGCGCCAGGAGCTTTGGCCGGACGACGTTTTTGTGGATTTCGACCGCGCTATCAGCACCGCCATCAAACGCCTGCGCGATGCGCTGGGCGATTCCGCCGACAACCCCATCTTCATCGAAACCATTGAACGCCGCGGCTACCGCTGGATCGCCCCCGTGCAGGGCCCGGAGCTTTCCACGGAAGGGGCGGCGCAGCCGGGGCTCCAACTTGTCCCGCCGCCTCCGCCACATCTCTCGCCGCACTGGAAATTTATCTTCGTGCTTCCGGTTTTGGCGCTGCTGTTTGCCGTGTGGTTTTTCCGGCCCAGCTATCGCTCGGCGAAGGCGGGATCGAAAACGCGACCAGCTTCTTCATCGTCCAGCGCAGGCTCGCCGCTACACGCCGCCAACCGCGAAGCCGAGGAGTTCTACCTGAAAGGCCGTTATTACTGGGAGAAGCGCACGCCCGACAGCCTGAACAAAGCGGTGGACTCGTTCACGCAAGCTGTCATCCACGATCCCGGCTATGCGCCCGCCTACGTCGGACTCGCCGACTGCTATAACCTGCTGCGCGAATACACGGTGATGTCTGCCTCCGAGGCCTTCCCGCGCGCCCTCGCCGCCGCGAAAAAAGCGGTCGAATTCGACCCCCAGTCCTCCGAGGCTCATGCCTCTTTAGCTTTTGCATCTTTCTTCGGAATGTTGGACGCAGCCACCGCCGATCGGGAATTCCGGCGAGCGATTGAGTTGAATCCCAACAACGCCGTCGCCCATCACTGGTATGCGACTTACCTGCAGTGCCTCCGCCGTTACCCCGAGTCGTTGGCGGAAATCGAGCGCGCCCAAGCGCTCGAACCCGCTTCCAAGTCCATCCTGGCCGATAAGGGCAACATTCTTTTCAACGCCGGCCGCCAGCAGGATGCCATCGTCCTGCTCAAGCAGATGGAAGAAAACGAGCCCGACTTTGTTTCTCCCCACCGCTACTTGAGAGAAATTTACCTGCTGACGGCGGACTATCCCCATTATCTTGTCGAAGCCAGAAACGAAGCCGTTCTAATGCACGACAGTTCAACTCTCGCCATCGTGGAAGCGACCGAAAAGGGTTTCGTCACCGGAGGCGGAAAGGGCCTGCTGAAGGCGCTCCTCCAGCAACAAACCAAGCTCTATGAGCGCGGCCTGTTGTCGCCCTACTACCTGGCGGAGACGTGCTCGCTCTTGGGGAACAAGCAAGAAGCTCTGCGCTATCTGCAGACCGCATACGAACGGCACGCCGACGGCATGGACCCCATAGAAACCGATCATGCTTTCGACAACCTGCACAACGATCCCGCCTTCCGGCAGTTAGTCGCCGAAGTTGGCCTGCCGCCGATCAATTAATGCGCCGATGCAGGGTTGCAAGGAGAACGTTGCAACTCGCATTCCCTTAGCGGACAGTCCGCCACAGACAGTTCGCCGTGGTGCGGTTCGCGGGCGTGGTTTAGAATCAATAGAGCAATAATGTCGGGGCGTAGCGCAGCCTGGTAGCGCACCTGCCTTGGGCGCAGGGGGTCCGCGGTTCAAATCCGCGCGCCCCGACCAATCACAATTTATGGGATGTCCCTTCCAAACAAATTTCAGGACTAGAGCGTTTCCCTGGATGGTGTAGAGCATCCCCCCTCAGGGGCTGAAGCCCGCATTTTTCCTGATCCCGAACGGCACGGCTGAAGCCGTGCCCTAACCTATTTTTGAAACAAGCTCTAAGAAATTTTCAGAAGAAGCGGGTGACGCCTTCTTCCAGCACCACCACTTTGTCATTCACGCCAGCGGCTTGCGCTTCGCGCTCCAACAACTGAAGAGGCTCTTCGATGGGCTCGTGCGACAGGCGGAAAGTGCCATAGTGCATGGGGACCATCCAGCGGGCCTTGAGATCGAGAAAGGCCTGAGTGGCGTCGGCGGGGCTAGTGTGTACGTTGCGAAAGTGCGGCGGATTGTAGGCGCCGATGGGGAGCAGGGCCAGTTCGGGCGACAAGCGGCGTCCGATTTCGCGGAAGCCGGCGAAGTAGGCGGTGTCTCCGGCGTGATAGACGGAGTGTTTGCCGCTGCGCAGCACGTAGCCGCCGTAGCCGCGGTGCGAATCCTTGA
>Ga0326728_10003743_pt1 | contig 46367 bp, 37 predicted proteins | sample MB3enrmetagenome_FD_207602 | JGI IMG/M metagenome (GOLD analysis project Ga0326728, IMG submission 207602) | Lab enriched peat soil microbial communities from McLean, Ithaca, NY, United States - MB31MN | ecosystem: Environmental > Terrestrial > Soil > Wetlands > Peat | place: USA: New York...
GCTGACCCTTGGCTAGACTATGCAGCCCTTTCAGGGCAACAGAGTCAAAAACCCCCTCAGGACTCGTGCACGGCAGACAGATACCGCCCTCTCTCGTCTTCGAGGTACTCGTTTGCGCGATGAGCCAAAAAAAAGACCTACAGAACAATCCCTGTAAGTGCTTGATTTGCGAATGGAGCTACGGGGAGTCGAACCCCGTAGCACATAGGCCCAGAGCCATTTTGCAGACCCATGAAATATCGGCGAAACACGGAGCTTCCGACGACGGTGCAAATCTTAATCGGTATCAGGCAGGGACAGCGGCTCGTTGCTGTCATAGCCGCTCTGATTCAGATCGCCTGTATCCCGGTCGATGGACATCCGGCCGGAACTGTCGGACACCGACGGCATGTCCCTGTCCGTCTTGTTACTCGTATTCGTCCCGCACGCAAAAACCCGGGCACTCAGGAAAAGCGTCACGAGTGCGACCGCCGCAATACCCGGGATTGTTGATTTCATTTCCGATCCTTTCCGTTGTGGTAAACCTGTCAAGTCAGAGCACGCCCCCCTCGGAATAATAAAATACCCGGGACTTGGAATGCCCCACGACAGATATGACTTGATAGGGCAATGCCATTGCTAGATGCTCGGAGAGCCGAAAAACCAATGCAAACCACCCTGTTTTATCTTTTTCTCTCCCAGCGAACATTGGGCAAAATCGTCGTAGCAGGTTTGCGTCATTCCTTTCTTCTCAACTTCGGCGGCTATCTTTTTATGGGCATCCATCATCATTTTCCCGCCCTGAGACACCATTTCCCGAGCTTCGGTTTTGTTGGTCACCAGCATCCCTTGGGCCTTCATTATCATGTCGTAGCCATCTGTCATCATCTTTTCGGCGGCGGTTAATTCCGGGTCCTTCATTCCTTTCTCCGACATCTTGGCCATTATTTTCTCGTTCCCTTGCATCATTTGCTTTGCGCCATCCGCTATCGCCGGGTACGGATCTTGGAGGGGAGTGCCGTGGAAAGTATTTTGGTGGAAATCATAGGGATAGCCTTTAGCGGCGTCTTCGTTGCGCCATCCCTTGTAGTCGCAGGGGTTGTGCGACCAATAATGTTCGCCGTCGGGCGTTTCACAGTAGTATTCATACTGAGCATGGGCAATTTGAGCGAACCACAATGGACTCACCAACAATGTCAAAGTTACAAACAGAAACAGAAATCTTACTCGCATGTTCACTCCTCCTAATCCTTTCTGAAGAACTGCTCTCGTTCGTTTACCGCAATGATTCCCGGAATCGCGCCTAATCGCGCCTTTCACTTACCTGTCTATACAAGCCCGAATCAGAAAAGGTCACAGAAAAGAAGAAGCCCCTGTGCAAATTGGGGGTAAGGGAAACGGGCTCAGGCCGCGATAACATGTTGGATTAACAAGATATTAGCGCAAAAGAGTGCCTATTTATGGTCTGAAAGGCACTTTATTGGTATCAAAAGAGCCTTCTAAGCGTAGCCTGGATGCTCAGCAACAACCCCTTGTCGTAAAACGCCGGTTCCGCGCGCGCTCCAGGCGCTTCCTGTGCAGGTTCGGGCTCTAACGGCTAAGCCGTCAACCATGTCGGAACATTCCGCACGAGAAGCACCAGCCTGGCTCCGGGCTTACGGCGGATAGAACCGGAAAGATGTCATGAAGATATTCTCATTAGCATGCTGGGAAACTCCAAAGGCAAACGGGGTCGTCGGGCCAAGTCAGGCCCCTGAATTAGGGGCAAAAGATTTGTTCTGGCATGGAAAGCCAATTCGAACGGTGAAGTGGTCGCTCTTAGCCACGAATCCGCCATCGGCTAAGTAAGTTGGCGCGGCTTGGGCGGATCCTTCCAAACCGGAATAATGATCGATCAACGAGCATCGTTGCTATCCTTTTGCTATTATGTCAATAATATCCTCATTTCGATTAAACCCCCATCTCAATCGAAGACAGTGTCTATTGATCGCCGAAACCTATACATGCAGCCTTCTGGGGATTGACGCAATATCAGTGAACAGCAGCCATGACCGGGCCGCCGACGCAAATCGAAATACACGGCAAGATCAGTGCGATTAGGAGCTTGATGAGTATATTCGACGACTTATTCGCCCGATTGAGTTGGTCCTTCATCCTTCCTCGAAAAAGGGAAGTGGGATAAGCATCCGGGCTTCCAGACGTTGAATTACGCATCACTTGACTCCTTGCGATGGCATACCGAAATTTAAGGCGGATTCCACCATGAAAGACTTCTGTGCAACTGTAAAACCTTTGAAACCATACAATCTCCTAATCGAACGTGCAACTTATGTTATCGAGACTTTCAACAATATAACGGCAGATGACGGCATCGCATCTGAAGAAAGAGAATGAATCCCTTATTAAGGAGCTACTCTAACGAGCTTGCAATTACTGACGTAGGCAAAATGGCGTCATCACGATCAAGAACTGACCGGGGGCTCGGGAAGCAACCCTGGTGTGGTGGCATTGCTTGGCAAAGGTGGCATTGCGACAAGCATTGGTGGCACTTAAAGAGACGGATCAGGGATGATTCGGAAAAGAATGATTCAAGGAAGTTGGCGGGAATTCCGATGGAGACACTTAACAACCCCAGTATTGGTGCGGAGAAGAATTACGGTGGAATTCGGCGCTTTTTAAAGGTGACGTGTTATGCTCAGCCTATTTTCTGCAAACTGTAAGCGGCTATATCCGGGTTCCTTTCGGGGTCATGTTGGTTTGAAAGAGTACTGTCAAGACCAGACTCCCGAGCACACCCCCGAGAGATCCAACAAGCAACTTCCTTTCAGGTTCTCGATAGTGGACCGTTTCCTCATCGCCTCACTTGTTCTTGGCTTGTTGTTGGGACTCTCGCCGGTCGCTTACTGTTCGCCAGGGACCTTCTGGGTCGCGCCGAATGGCAATGACAACTCACCGGGGACCCAGCAGAAGCCATTTCGCACCCTGGAACGGGCGCGTGATGCGGTGCGTGCCGTCAATGGCGGCAAAGGTCCGGGCGGGGATATCACCGTCTATCTTCGAGGCGGCACCTACCGGCTGAAACAGACCTTTGTACTCGATTGGCGGGACTCCGGGCGGAACGGTTTCGATGTCGTCTACCGTGCCGCGCCCGGCGAGCATCCGGTGATTTCCGGATCGGCCCGGGTGGGGCAGTGGTCGCTACACGACCCGGTCTCGGGAATTTACCGGGCCCACGTGGGTCAGTGCGCAACTCGCCAACTCTACGTCAACGGTTCGCGCGCGACACGGGCACAAACCGTGGCATATCCTGCAGGGTTCCGTCCAGCTTATGTCGATACCTACGGCATCCCCGGCACCGGAGGCATTGAATTCATACCCAGCAGTTTGAATCCCAGAGCGTGGTGGGATCCTGCCAAGTGGACCAATCCGCAAGATATCGAGGCGGTGATCGTTACCCAGTGGAAGACGATGAGAGTCCCCCTGGATTCTGTTATTCCTTATCCGCATTATACTCCTGCCGCTCGCGTACCAAAGCTCAAAACCGGTCTGATCACCATTCAGGAACCCGCCTGGTCGAACGCGAATGTCTTTCTCGACGGTACAACCCTGGAGCCCGGCATATGGAGCTTCTGGCAAGTGACTCGGTTCGAGAACGCCTATGAGTTTTTGGACGAACCCGGGGAGTGGTATTTGAACAAAGCCAAGGGCGACCTCTACTATATTCCCCGCGAGGATGAAGATCTTGCCACTGCCGACGTCGAACTGCCGCTTCTGGAAGTCCTCGTGGAAGGGCAAGGAACACTTGGCAAGCCCGTCTCCAATATCCGCTTCATAGGGCTCACCTTTTCCTACGCCACCTGGCTTGACCCAAGCAGCAGCAACGGATACGTCGCAGACCAGAGCGGTTTCCATCTGGTCGGAAGAGGCCACATCCCCAACATTATCGGCCACGATAGAAACGACGAGCGCACCCTCGGTAACGTGCGTTTTCTATTCGCGCACAACATCAATTTCCAGGGCAATATCTTCGAACACCTCGGCGGAGTGGGTCTCGATTTCGATACCGGGAGCCAGGGCAATACGGTTGAAGACAATTTATTCGAGGACATTTCCTCGGCGGCGATCCAGCTTGGCGGGATTTCGTCGGACGACCATCATCCCGAACGACGGGAACAGGTCACGTCCGATAACGTCATCTCCAACAATCTGGTCCGGCATGTGGCGCGGGAGTATGTTGACGCCGCAGGAATCTACGCCGGCTTCACCCGGCAAACGACCATCAGCAACAACACGATTGTCGATGTTCCATGGACTGGAATAGCCATGGGCTGGGGATGGGGTCTGCTCGATCCAGGCGGCTTTCCCGGAGTGCCGGGCGCGCAAGACAGCGAGTGGGGAATCTATACCACGCCGACGCCCAATAGCGGGAACAAGATAATCAAGAACTACATTTACGGCTTTCTGAACCTCCTCTGGGACGGTGGCGCCATCTACACCACCGGTTGGCAAGGAACCTCGTTTTCCGATGCTTTGCTGATTGAAGGCAACGTGGCTTCCAATAAGCGTCCGAAAGGCGGCGGCAACACCTTCTACACCGATGGTGGAAGTCGTTACATCAAGCTTCAAAACAACGCTTCCTTCAATAACCCCATTGGAGTCATGGATCTTGGCCCGCCCCCCAAAAAGGGTGATCCGCTCCCCTATTCACCCATCCCCAGTGCCGTGGACGGCATACCCTACGGCAGTGATAGAGGCGGCTGCAGAACGTACGGTGATATCAACTTTGCAGGCAATTACTGGGGGTATTCAGATTTCTTTGACATCTGTCCCTACTCTGAAAATGGTGTGTCCTATCCCACCGATTTGATCTCCAAGCACAACCAGAACATTACGGGAAAAGCGGACGTACCGGTGTCGCTCCTGCGCGCCGCGGGCGTGCAGAAACGCCCGCCGGAGATTCCGGCTTACCGATGGATCCTTCCCTAGTTGTGGCGGAATCAGATCTTTGAAGCCTTTGGCTTGCCTGCAGGCTTTTGCTGCCCTGGCCACTGCAAGGATGCGGTTGAGGTGAAACTGGCATTCCCCACCCAAGTATGCGCGTTACGGGGGTATTTCTTGCCCCCATATCGAATATATGAGAATTGCCGGTCATTTCTTTTCTACCATAGGGCCAAAATTCTGAAACCAGTCCGATAGCGCATTGCGTAGCTCTCTCTTCCATAGGTTAGGCCCGACCCTTCGGCTACTCTACTTTCGGTTGCGGCACCTCCTTTGGGTTTCTTCGCACAGCGAGAATTACCGAAAAGGACAGTAACAGAAAAGCGTAGCCATATTCTCCCAGCGCCGGCACATTTACAGGCTGCGCAGTGGGGTCCGTCTTCTGTTTTGTGGTCGGGCAGACGCAGCCTGAACAGGTGCAATAAGATTCGAGAAGACTGACATCCTTGTAATCGATGACCCCGTCTCCATTCAGATCGCAAGCTGGACAGTTATTGACCGGCGCGCCGATGTAATTCAGCAGGATGTTCAAGTCGTCAAAATCAACGATGCAATTTGCGTTAAGGTCTCCGGGAAGGGCCCCGGCGTCTATAATAGTGATTGGATATTGAATTGACGGGAAATTTGCGGCAAGTGCGGTAATTGAGACCGTATGGTCTCCGTCCGCGATGCAATCATTGATAACCATTATATCAAATTGGACCTGCGTCTGGCCTGCCGGTACCGTGACAGAAGCAGGCACTGTGAGCCTTGTTGGATCGCTAGAAAAAAGCGTTACGTTAAGATCGAAAAAAAGAGGCGCATTGACGGCAATTGTTCCCCCCGATTTGAGCACTCCAGCGCTTTCACTTACAGAATCGGAACCCAAAGTTCCGAGAATACTCAAGTTCAGTTGCCAGGAATAAGCTCCATAGGCCGAGAGGTCGCTCTGTACGAAACCGGTCGGTACTTGTCCCGGGCCGGCCGACAACCCCACCAGGACATTGGATGCCTGGACCCCCAGCCAGGTAATACGGATAGCCCCATCGAAAAATATCTCCACCTGGAAGCTGTTGCTGTTGGTGGTACCCTTTTCAGGCACATTCTGAAAGGTTACGGCGACGCCGTCCGCGAGTTGTCTCCAGGAGATGCTCCCCCCGGCCGACGGGTCCAAATCATCGAACAGGGCTGATATACGGGGCAGGGCAAACTGAGATTGCAGTGACGGCGTTGATGTCGTATCGCCAGCGGTAAATGTAATGTATCCATTGCTGCCCACGAACAGGGTCGAATAGGACTTCCCGTAGAAACTCACGGTGGCCCCGCCGGTAAGATTGATCTGAGCGTAGCTGTTGTCGCCCAGCGTGAGCGGAATGCTGCCCGTTGGATCAGTGTAGAAGGCTGCTACCGGACTGAAAAAAGCCGAATAGAAATTAGCGGAACCGTCAGGAACAAAAGAGAAGGACTGGAAACTCAAATTGTTTCCGCAAAGAGATTGTTCCGTGAAGTAATCAACGCTGTAGTTGGCCGGGATTGTGACCACGGCGCTGTTCAATGAACCTGCATACGCGCCCGTCAGGGACACGTTGAAAGATTCGGCCGGATCCTCATGGGATTCTGTTGAAACGGGAATAGAAATGGTCTGCTGGGTTTGCCCGTCCGTGAATGTGACCGCCATGGCTTGAGCTGTGTAGTCCGTGCCCGCCACAGCCGTCCCGTCGGACGTCTGGAGATTAACACTGATAGTTCCATGAATGCTCCCTGTGCGCACAAGCGTGATCGAAGCGCTGCCGTTGGCCGCAACGTAAGATGAGGAGGAAAAGCTCACCAGGCCGCCGTCTGTTTCAAGAATTGTCATCTGCGAACATCCGCATTGTTCTCCCGAAATCGAAGCACAGATTTGGACGGTTTGATTGCCGTTTAAAATCATATCGTCGTAGACGGTTATGTCGAAAGGCGCCGAGGTGGCCCCTGCCGGCACAACGACTGTAGCGGGCACGGACGCCTTAGTCGAGTCTGAAGATGAAAGGTTGACCGTCAGTTGGGAGGTTGTGGCTTTACTCAGTACGACGCTTCCCTGTCCAGGGAGCAGGCCGGCCCCTTCATTTACCTGGGCCGGTACCACTACTGAGGCCGTGGGAGTTTGCGAAGAGATTTTTCGAACAGGCAGGGAACAGTCGCCAAAAAGGTGCCACTGTCTGTAGAGAGTTTCCGCGAGCGTACCGGTCAGGCAGCTTATCGCATAAGCCTCGGAGCTGAAGAATAACGAGCCTAACGTCTCATATTGTGGTGAATAGTAATAATTCGTGAACGCCATCTGTTGCCCTCTGTCGCCATGCCCCGCATACATGTCCTCCGTGGACGCCGCTATGGCCACAGCGCCGGCGGGGGCGGAAGTGGTCCCGGCTTTGAGAATCGCCTGGGCGAGGCATCCCCCGGGGTAGCTGAAGTCTCCAAGCCGGCAGGCAACCGTATGAACGAAAGGATAAGCCCCATGGGTGTCCGTAAGCGCCAAAGCTTGTGTGGTCGAAAAATTGAAGCTCAGCATGTCAGTCTCGGTGCCGTGCCCGACATAGGTGAACATGTTGAGTCCCTTGCTTTCGAAAGCGTTTGTGACCGTTTTCGCTGGGTTGCTGTCCGTCGAGAGCACCCTTTGCGCGGAAGTAAAGTTCAAAGGATTCGCCAGCATGGCGCTCACTATCGTATTCGCCTCGCCGGTGTCGTTTGGGTTTGAAGCGCATGCTCCCACCAGGGCGTTATTCACCCAGGAGTCGTTGCTCAAAGTGCTCTGCCCGTAGTGCGTGATTTTTGCCAGTTCGATTTGGAGCTCGGTGGTCGAATTGACGGGGAGCCTCGAAATAAGGGCGCTGGGAACCGTATTGCTGCCCGACAGAGCGACGTAGTAGGGGTCGGAGGGCTTCTGGGAGATAAGCGTGACCATGGGGCTGGGCACATCGGTCAAGTTGCCGACCAGGAGAACGTAGGTCAGTCCCTGCGTATCGTACATTGACTGAATCGTGTTCTGTATTGCGCTCACTCCGCCCGAAGCCGAAGTAGTATCAAGCTCCACGTTGATCTCCTGGGACTGCTTCCATTGTATGAACGACTGGAGCGTCGAGGAGTAGGCAGGCGTTGTGATGATAAGCATGTTCTCTTCGCCGGACGTCGCGTCCAGGGGTCGGAAAGACCCCATCGCCCGCGGTCCGGTGGAATATGCTTCCGCCGGTGTCGGACCGTTTAGAAAAACGCTCGATTCGATCCGGTCGAAGACTGGGGAGCGCTTGTGCTTCCTCCCGTTAATCCCGACCATGCCGAGGGTTTCCGCCTGATCTGTCGGATCGAAAAATACGTCAATTACAATTTGCGTAATTACCTGAAGTTCCTCCTTAATGGGATTGTACCGAAAAGGCGCAAATGCGAACTTCACCCCCCGGGTGTCGCGGATTTGAAAAGGCTCGATCAGTTCAAACACGGTTGGCGGGTAAAAACGATTTAGCTTGAACCCCACGCCTTCGGAGGTCTTTTTCTTGAGGGGGTCCTCACCGATCACGATCGGCCCGCGGGACGGGCCGACTTTGACGGATGAGAAAGTGCGCTTCTCCTGCTCCACTATTTCGAACCGCGGGCTGGTCCCGTCAGGCACGCGCAGGGCCCGGACCAGGCGCGGAACGTCCGGCTCGCCCGCCTCTTCGATGGGCGTAAGCCCCTCCAGGTAAACGCGGCGAGTTTTTGTGGCGGATTCGCTTGCGTTTTGTAAATCAAACCCGTTGATCCCTATTTTTAGCCGCAAAACCGACGGAGCGATTTCAGATACCTGGATGCTGTATGGATTGGCTGTTTCTTTTCCCGCTGCAACCACCCATTTGGCGTGTGCTTTCAGCGGACAGAGAACGCCAACCGCGGTGATCAGCCCAATGAACAGGAAGCCCCCCGCTAACCTCTTCATGTCTTTACCTGGTAGTATTTGTCTTGAGAGCTAAACGATAATCAAGGGCGCCAAAAGAGCCGCCGACGAAAGACAGGCTTCCGGCAGCGGCTCTTTTCGATCACATAACAACTCCTGACAAGTCAGAGTTTAAATCGCGCTACTGGCATTTGATATTTGCGACATCCTGATCGGTAACAGTAATCGGAGGCTGTTGAAAAACAGTCAACCTCGGGTCGGTAACAGCACCTGCGGAGACCGTGGCCGTGCCGGGATCGTAGTTGACCGTCGTGCTTGTTGTTCCGCATTGTGTCGTCTGAACGTTAGCGGCCTGGCACATATTGGACGGAGGCTGAATGAGCGCCGGGATTGTTTTGTAATCTATGATCTGGGTTGATCCGGCAGCCAGCGTGCCTGGAAGAGTATAGTTGATTCCCAACTCGGGATCGGAGACCTGTACATTCTGTAAGTCCGCCGCACAGGGGTTTGAGACCGTATAGCGAAAATACAAACCGGTGACGCCCTTCTTGAGGGTGGTATTGACTGCACAGCAGGGGTTGTTTGCATTCGTATATGTTACCCCGCCGTCCTTGCTGACTTCCTTCTTTATGCTGACACAGGCGCACTTGGCATATGCCGGCCCGAAAACCGATTTCGCGTTGCAGCCTTCCCTGAGAAGGACGTCGAAGGTGAGGTCCACAGAGGTGGAAGTCCAGGTCCTGTGCATGCATATATTTGGTTCCACGAGCTTGGCGTATTTCTTGTTATAGTTGTTCTGGTCGATTTGGAAGGAGCCGCCCGGAATGAGAGTAATTTTCTGCCCCGAAGGATCCAGAGGACGGCCAAGGCATAAGCCCTTGCTTTTCACCCGCCCGATTGTGGCGCTTGCGTTATCGCAGTCGGTTACGTTGAGGCTGAAAGTGACCGCATTATTTTTGGAGATAACGGGATAAATGGGCGAACCGGTAGGATCGACAGCATAGAAAGGCAAAGAGTTGTCTATTGCCATGGAAGTTACTGCCCCGGCGCATCCCAAAGGCGTGGGCGCCACGCCGCCGATTCGGGTACTGCTAAAATATCCATAGAAGGGTGTAGTGAAAGAACCAGTGAACGGCTGATCCGAAGGATTGAACTGGAAGCTGACGCCGAGGTCGTCACCATCCCAGAGAAACGCCAGTTGACCGCCGGTGATGGTGAATCGATAATCGAACGAGTTATAGGATATATCCTGTCCGTTGGCGGCCTGCCATCCGAATTCCGTGGCTTGGGCGGTCAGCAGTGTGCCGGAGAAAGACCCCGCGCCGGGGATCGTAATGCTGCCCGTAATGGTAAGATCCGGCGTGTCGCCGGGGTTTTCGATCAAATTGCCGTTTTGGTCAAGTTGGATAGAAATCGACAGGGGAGCGGAATTGTTGTCGAAATAGATCGGTTGATCGCCGTCTCTTATGTATAGCTCCCAGGAAACTGTCTGCGTTGGATCGGTCGACAAGGTGCCGGTTGAAGGGTCGAAGCTGACCATGCCGTAGCTGTTTATGAAAGGGGCGTCGATACGGTTATTGAGAAGATCGGCGCAGCCGATTCCGTAAACACCGGCCACAACGGCCGTCAAGACGATAAGTCCGAAAATCAGGTGGATTTTTCCACGTGTCATTCCCTCACTCCTTTTCTTAAGTGTCATTGGTTAAGTATCGTTGGAAACTGCGTCTGCGGCGTCAGATTCGAAGCTTGGCAGAGGAACCAAGCCGGGGCAGGATTCCTGTAGCAATTACCTGGACCTGATTGGGCTGCCAAATAAAGACAAAAGACGCATAAAGAAAATCGGACGCCAGGCCGGAATTAATCCCGGGTCCCGCTCCGATTCAGTTCCCTCAAATAAAATCCAAAAAAATTAGGCGCTTCTCCATCGGCGCAGCAGACCCAGGCCGGCCAAACCAGGCAGGAACATAAAAATCGATCCGGGAAGCGGCACGGCACTCTCTTGCGCCAGACGGCCCGCGCCGTCGAGGGCAATCGCGGTGCTACTGTACTTGGTGCCAAAAAGGCTGTAATAGTTGCCGCTTGTAGTGAAGTAGATGCCTACCGTCGCCCCGTCGCCTCCAAACACGCTGGCCATCGAACCACCTGTAACGTTGAAGTAAAATTCCAGATAATCATTTGCCGGGCTTTGAACTTCGTTTACCTGAAAGCTCTTCACGCTGCCTAAGAGAAGAGGGGAGGAGTAAGTCCCGTCTATGCTTCCAGTGATTTGCAGGTCGCTGGAGTTGATTCCAGAGGTAACAGCCCAGTTGGACGTATTGACCTTAATATTTATATTGATCGTGCCATCAGTTACCGTTTTGTTGTCCGGTGGTTTGGCATCCGGTTGGTACTGATTTATGGTATACGTACTGGTTCCCACAATAGAGAAATCGTTCTTGTTTGCACCGGAGGTCACCCAGGAAAAGTCCGCATCTCCGCCGACCTGGAGATTAGGATACTGCGCTATGGAATTGCTGAATTGAGTCAGGTTGATGTACCCGGGACTGCTGAAATCCGCACGCGCCTCTTCTGCCACAATTCCCGAAACCGCCGCGACAAGGGCCGCCCCAATCAAAATGTTCGATAAAAGTCTCATTAAACCTCTCATCATCCGCCCTCCCCGGAACTGAAAACTGCTATTTCTTGCCCGCAGTCACCTGCTAAGGCATAAAAGCCAACTGCTTCCTTTGATTTTCTTTCAATACCGTCCGCAGAAAAATGAAGACAACACAATACTCAGTCACGCGACAGCACGCAGACAAAAAAGCCCCGGTCGAGCGCGATGGCGCCAACGACCGGGGCTTCCTGATCACTCTTGCGAGATCAGCAAAGTGCCCCGCTCATCCGAAAAGCGGAACTGGGGAAACCAACCGCAACGATTGTATTTCGAACCGTGTTACAACTTCATTGCACGAAAGTGAAATTTTTGGGACATTTCCAGTGGTTGTTGCATTGCGGATAACGGTCTCTTACGCAAACTCCTTCAATGCAGACGCGGGGAAATTGGTTCGTGTGGCAAGCGATTCCCGGTGGCGGCGGTACGAGCCATGGCCCCATGGTATCCGTAGGGCCGGATGTTAATACCCTGACTGTCACTACTACCGGGGAAAACGGCAGCACCACCGAATCTTCACAAGCTTGCAACCTGCCCGCCATAATGTACTGAAGGCGTCATGCTATCTTGGACACAATCATAAAAAGACAAAGCCACACCCATCGTGAGATGAGGATGGAAAGCGACGGGTTTCGCTTAAACCCCTGCATTTCAGGGATAGCCGAGTTGCCCGTCCTGCTGAGGCTGGGAGTGCCCGGCTCTTTTTTTGCCTGCCACACGCCGACAAAGCCACTTCATTCGCACGCCAACCTGGGTGAAAGCACGATCGAGAAAACTGTCGCGGTACTTTGCTGATCTGACACCAGAGACCAGGAAGCCCGGGATTTGAACGGACAAGTCTAATAATAACGGACACGTTTGTTCATTCCGGGCTTTTTGTTTGGCGGGACGAAGATTCAAACGGCAGCTTTTTTTAGAGCAGGGAGGCAATGAGATAGGTCATCTACTGCTCGTACACAGTTCATATGAGAAAAAAAATGAAACAGTACACATGGAATTCTTGGATTGATCATCTAGAAAAGGAGAATCTTTATGGATTTCAGAAAAATTTCCATCATCATGGCGGCAATTGCCACAGTCGTAATACCCTTAGGCGTGCATGCCCAACAGATCTCACCGAGTCCGAATCCGAGCGGGTCAACCATCACCGTTAACAGCAACTCTTATAACGACGTTTCATTTGACAATAATGGTGAAATAGACGTCATAAGCGGCGGCACGCTGAGCAATTACAGCAACCTGAACAACAACTCCGGCGCCACGCTGAACAACGACTCCGGCGCCACGCTGAACAACTCCTACTATCTATACAACTACGGAGCGCTTAACAACAACTCCGGCGGCACGCTGAACAACTCCGATACGCTGAATAACAACGGCACGCTGACCAGTTCCGGCACTCTTTACAACAACTCCAGCGGCACGCTGAATAACTACGGCGCCATGGACATTAACTCCAGCGGATCGCTTAACAACTACGGCATCATTGGCAACAACTCCGGCGGCACGCTTAACATCTACGGTGGGATGGCCAACGCCTCCGGCGGCACGCTGAACAACAACTCCGGCGGCACGCTTAACATCTACGGTGCGCTGGACAACGTCTCCGGCGGCACGCTGAACAACAACTCCGGCGGCATGCTGAACAACTACTACGCGTTGGACAACTACCAGAGCACGCTGAACAACTCCGGCGCGCTGACCAACGCCTCCGGCAGCGCCTTGGACAACTGCTACAACGGCACGCTGAACAACAATGGCACATTGACCAACAATACCGGCGCCTCGCTGAACAACAACTTCTCGGGCAACAACGACCCCTGGGGCGCCACGCTGAACAATAACTCCACCGGCACGTTGAACAACAACGGCACGATGAACAACAACTCCGGTGCCTGGCTGAACAACTACGGCACCCTGAACAACAACTCCGGCGGCACGCTATACAACTACGGCGGGGTTGCCAACGCCTCCGGCGGCACGCTGAACAACTACGGCCAACTGGCCAGCTTAAACGCGCTGTACAACTACGGCACGCTGAATAACTACGGCGCGCTGTCCAGCTCCGGCACTTCCGGCAATCTGTACAATTACGGCGGCACTCTGAACAACAACATGGGCGGCACTCTGTACAACTCCTGGTGCCTTTTCAACACCAGCACTCTCAACAACAACATCGGCGGCACGCTGAACAATTACAACAACCTGTACAACTACTCCGGCGGCACGCTGAACAACAATTCCGGCGGTACGCTGGTAAACAGCACCTATGCCAACCTATACAACTATGGCGCTCTGAACAACAACTCCGGCGCCACGATGATCAACTCCGGCAATCTTTACAACTACGGCGGCACGGTGAACAACTCCGGTATAATCACCGGCACAGGAGGCTATCAGCAGACCTCCGGTCAAACCATAAACAACGGCAGCATAAGCAATGTTAATATTGCGGGGGGCGCCCTTAGTGGAAGCGGCACCATTACGGGTTATTTGTCCGTTGCAAGTGGAGCAAGCGTTCAGCCGGGCAGTTCTTCAACTTTTGGCACGGTCACCGTCAATGGGAACCTTAACAGCAGTGGCAATTACACCTTCAAAATCGGTGGCAGTAATAGCAGTGGATACTATGACATGCTACAGGTCTACAATGCAGCCACTTTTAGCGGTGGCACCATAGATTTTGATTTCGTTAACGGTTATAACCCGACGAAAGGCGATTCCTGGGATTTCCTTCTTGCCAATAGTATTTCCGGCTTGAACACCGTCAGCTTCAACGTTGCCGGCTTGGGTAGCGGCTACTCCTGGAAAGTTGAAGCTATAACAGGTGGAGAAGAGCTGTTGATTACGGGCGGGTCTCCGGTTCCCATCCCCCCGACCGTCTATCTTCTCGGTTCCGGCCTTGCCGGTTTGATCGGACTAAGGAAAAAGAGGATCTTCGGGTAGCTTCATACGGGGCCGGGCAAAAGGGGGCCGGACCAGGCAAAAGGGGGCAAAAGGGGTTGGCAAAAGGGGTCGGACCGACTCACAAAAGGGGTCGGACCGACTCAACATTCTTAAATCACCTGACATTAGCTGAAAATAATGCCTTTTATTGGGCTTAAGAGGCTATTTTTGGTAATATAAATAGCCTCTTAAGATGTAACTCATTGTCGGCCGAACAGCTCACCGTCGGAATTCTCATCCCATGAAGGGGAAACCAGCGCCGCCCGTTCACATCCGGCGGTCCCAGTCGGCGCAGTCGAGCCGCTTCCAGTCGGAGATGTCGGCGGGCTTGCGTATTTCAGTCGCAGAATCCCAGGCCGGAAAGCCGGTCTCTTGAAGATACACATCATCGGCCGCGGCTTCCGGCGACAGGTATGACCCCAGCTCAAGGCCCTCTATTCCCAGGATGAAGCCCCCCCGGCCCCGAGGTACGAACCGTATCCAGAACACACCCTTTTCAGTTTCACAAATCCACATGGCCTCTATTCTCAATCTTCATGTGTGGTTGGGGAGGATGACAAGATCAGACCTATCCGGCAGGAAGTGTCGTTTGGCTCTGAGCATGCCCAGTAACTCCCTCGTCGATAGACGCTCGTTTTCGACTCCAACAATGCGCTTCCAATCCAAAAATAAGCCACGATCCGAGAGTTATTCAAGCGATCTTACATCACTGGCACGGCAGATTTACAAGGGTAATAATCATGCCAAGGGTCAGGTGAAGTGACACGGACCCCGAAATGCCGACAGGACCTCCTAAAGGATGCGCCCCGCGGAAGGCGAACCCACAATGTGTCTTTCGTGCGCTTGGATAGTTGCGACGAGCTTTCCGGCCGAAAACGCTCAGGAAGCCGCAGTACTAAAGGAAATCGGAAGACAAAAGACGGAGGAAGGAGGTTCCACCCTCAGCCCTCCGTCCACCGTCATCTGTCCTCCGTCTTCTGGTTGACAAACATATTCCCTTTTTGTAAAGTAAACATTAGCTTAAGAAAGTCGAATTCCTGCGAAAATTAATATTCGCCAATCTTCGGCCATGCCTTCCCCATGATTTTCAAGCAGTTCTCCTCGCGCGACCAAGGGCGCTCCAATCCGGCGGTTTATCATCTGAACGGCTTCGCCGGTTTGATTATAAGTACCCGATCCGGAGATTTGTCATGCAGAATACGGTTAAGGCAGAAGCATTTTATAGAGTGTTTCAAGAGATTGTGACTGTGGTGCATTCCAGCACCAATGTGCGGGAAGTGTTGGATCTTATTGTATGGAAAGTGAGCGAAATCCTGCAGGCCAAGGGAACCCTTGTCCGAATTTTGAACCTGGAGACGAACGAACTGGAGCTAGGGGCCGCTTACGGCTTGAGCGAGCATTACCTCAGCAAGGGCCCGGTTTGCAGCTCGGAAACCATCATGGAACTCTATGAGAAAAACCACGGAATCATCATAGACGATATCTGGAAAGACCCGCGCGTTCAGTATCCTCAGGAGGCATGGGATGAAGGTATCACGACGATACTGGACCTCTCTATCACCCTGGAGGAACATATAATCGGAATCATTCGTATCTTCTTCTCTGAAATAAGAAAATTCTCTCCGGAAGACATGGACTTTCTTATCGCCGTATCCCGGCAGTGTGCGTGCGCTCTTGCAAAGGCACGGATGTTCGAGGAGCAGCAAACCAGATACGAACAACTCGTCGTGCAGACGGAAAGACTTTCGGCATTGGGCAAAATGGCAGCAGGAATTGCCCATGAGATAAATAACCCTCTGGCCGGGATTTTACTCTTCAGCACGAGTGTGAGGAAAGAGATCAAGGAGGATGGGCCTGTGAAGGAATGTCTCGATATTATCATCCGGGAGACTATCCGGTGTCGAGACATCATTCAGAATCTCCTGGAATTCGCGCGCGAAAAGCAGCCTAAGAGATCTCCGGCCAGCATAAACTCTATCCTTGAAAGGGCGCTGGGCCTTTTGGAAAACTTATTTCTCACCAATCATATCAGATTGCGCAAAAATCTCCCGCCGGGATTACCGTATTGCTTTGTGGATGACAACCAGATCGAACAGGTCTTTGTAAATCTGCTGCTGAATGCTATCGAGGCGATCGGACAAAATGGGATGATCACTGTCCACACCCGTTTTAATCCTGATTTCAACTGCATTGTGAGTGAGGTCGAAGATACGGGATGCGGAATACCCAGTGAAGTTCTGGCCAGGATATTCGATCCCTTTTTCACCACAAAACCGACAGGACATGGTCTAGGTCTGTCAATCGCTTACGGGATAATAAAAAGTCACGGTGGAGAGCTGAAAGGGTTTAGCGTCCAGGGCGGGGGAACGAGATTCATCGTAGAACTCCCCATCTACAGCAATGATGGTCTCTAAGGTTCGAAAGGTCATCCGATGCATTCGAAAAACGTTCTTGTTATCGATGATGAACCTGTTGTGCTGGATGGATGTCGCATGGTGCTGATGAAAGAAGGCCTGACCGTGGATGTTAGTGATACCGGCCGCCGCGGGCTCGAGATGGTTCGGCAGGACGGATACGATGTCATCATTCTGGACCTCAAACTCGCTGACATGGATGGAATGGAAATTCTAGGAAAAGTAAAAAAGGAGAAACCTCGAACGTGCATCATCATAATCACTGGATATGCAACTGTTCAAAGCGCCATTATGGCAATGAAGCAGGGAGCATTCGATTACCTCGTCAAACCGTTTTCCGATGATGAACTCATATTGTGCGTTGAGCGAGCCATTGAAAAGAAACGTCTTGTCGAAGAGAATCTGGCGTTGCGCAAGGATTTGGCTGACCGCTTCGGTTTTTCGAATATTGTCGGTGAGAACCCGAAAATAATGGACATATTCGGACAAATAACCAGGGTAGCTCCGACGGACTGCACGGTGCTCATCAACGGTGAGAATGGGACGGGGAAGGAGCTTGTCGCCAGGGCGATTCACGTGGCAAGCCAGAGGGCGGCCCAGCAGTTTCTGGCCCTGGACTGCAGCACTCTTACTCCCACCCTGCTCGAGAGCGAACTCTTCGGCCATGTCAAAGGGGCTTTCACCGGAGCCACCCAAGACAAGCCCGGCATCTTCGAACTCGCCAGTTCCGGGACGCTATTTCTTGACGAGGTGGCCAACTTGGACTTCGACATTCAGGGAAAGCTCCTGCGCGTCCTGGACGGCCGTGAGTACAAGCCCGTTGGCGCAAGCCATTTCAAAAGGACCGATGCAAGGCTCATTTCGGCTACCAACTGCGACTTGCGAGCCATGGTCGAAAAAGGGACATTTCGAGAGGACCTCTACTATCGACTGAGTGTCTTTCCCATTCATATTCCGGCCCTTCGGGAAAGGAAAGACGATATACCGAGATTGGCTTATCACTTCCTGAAACTGTATTGCGCCAAGATCGGCAAACGCATCGACGGGTTCACCGAGGATGCGCTCGAAGCCCTGATAAACCACGATTGGCCGGGAAACGTCCGGCAACTCAGGAATGTTATCGAGCGGCTGGTCATCATGACGGACCGGCACGTTGTGGACCTTTTCGAACTAACCAACAATCTGCAGGTAAGAGAATCTTGGAAGGAAGGCGCTGCCCCGAGGACGAGGCAGGAACTTATGGCTGTGAAAAACCACGTTATGGAACAGGCTTTCGGCCGACTGGAAAAACTGTTTGTCATCAGGGCCCTCAAAGAGAGCAACGGCAATATCACTTTGGCCGCCCACAACGTGGGCATGAAAAGGTCAAACTTTTCAGTTCTGGTAAAAAAACACAAACTCTCATCAAAGTCCTTTTCTTCGAAGCCTTCATAGCCTCCCGAGCTGCCGCCGTATGCAGGCCGATTTCATCGTATAAATCTTCATACGGCTTTTTATCGCTCCAATGGGAGGTCGCATCAAGCCGTGCGATCCGTTTTGGCGTATGGCGCCGTATACGTTTTGCCTGCGATTCCCCCTGTTTTCCATGGCGCACGACCTTGTGCGATCAAATGTAAGTAGCTGATAATTCGTGAAATCTCAGCCGACGACAGCGTAGCGTTCCAGGTGGCACGCGAATTGCCATAATTATTTCATCATCGCATGTCGTAGTGGGTTGTGCATCCTTCAACTTTCCGTTTCAAAACAAAAGAGCGTTTGATCATGAACGCAGGGCAGGAAGCATCAAAGGGCAGAGCAGAAGGCAAAATTCTCGTGATGGAAGATGAGGCGTGCCTGGCCAAAGCGCTTCAGAGGGTCCTGAGCGAGGAGGGATACGAGGTGGATGTGGTGACGACCGTCCAAGGCGCCTTTGAAAGACTCCAGCAAACATACTTCGACCTTCTTGTTGTCGATCTATGCTTGCTCGAGACCAGCAGCTTGGCTTTTATCAAGAAAGTCAGGCGAGAGCAGCCGGACACTGAGGTTATCGTCACAACGGCAAATCCTTCTGTGCCTTCAGCGGTTGAGGTGCTGAGGCTGGGCGCGAAAGAGTACCTTGCCAAGCCCTTCGCCAAGGATGAATTCAAAGACATCGTCGTGTCAACTCTGAAAAACAAGAGGACAAAGGCTGTTGCGAACGCTCAGCATGATGCAAAAGAGTTACCGGTCGGCGCTCTTATCCAAAAGCGGGAAGTTCTGGCTGTTTTGAATCGGGCCGCCAAAGATGAACAATTCTCGCAAAACATTATGGAAAATGGGTCTTCGGAATCGCATACAACTTAGACTCGAAAGGAGAACACCATGAGAACGAAAAACGACGCCAAAAGATGGGTTGAGAAGGCGAAACAGTTCTACAAATCTTCCGGTAAACGGATTGCTTTGGCTGAGTTCACTAACCCCGACGGACCTTTTGTCGAAGACGAGATGTATGTTTTCGTGCTGGGTTGCAAAGGGACCATGCTGGCGCATGGAGTCAACGAGAAATATGTTGGAGAGGAATTTATAGACCTCAAGGACTCAGAGGGCAACTTCTTTATCAAGGAGATCGTCGAAACGGCCAACGCCAGCGGCAGTGGCTGGGTAACGTACAAGTGGTTTAATCCAATCGTTAAGAAATGGCTTCCCAAAACTGTTTATTTTGAAAAGGTCGACGAGTTGGTCATTTGCTCGGGCGTATACAACCACCTTGCCCTGGCTTCCGAAGAAGGGCAGCACGTTGCTGCGGGTTCGAAATGATCTCCGGTTGCTGCTCGGTCCTGTCAGAATGGAATCCGCAGAGTGGGCGGCACTTTTTGGGCCGCCCCGGAAAGTTTTATTACCGAAGAGGCTGAAGCATGGCGCACAAATTAACCACTTGCACTTTTTGCGGAGTTGGTTGCGGTCTTTACCTCGAGACCTCGGATAACCGGACGGTCGGTATCTACCCCAGCATTTCTCATCCGGCCAACAGGGGCAGAATCTGTGTGCGCGGCTGGCATATTCATGAAGTCACAAGTTCGCCTGACCGCTTGCGAAGGCCCTTGCTCAAGAAAAACGGGCAATTTCAGGAAGTGACCTGGGAGGAAGCACTCGAGTTCATTGTCACCCGGTTGAATGAAATCAGGAGCGAGCACGGGCCGGAGTCGATCGCCCTGTTGAGTTCCCCCCGATGTTCGAACGAGGAAGCCTACCTGCTCCAGAAATTCGGCCGCACCGTTATCGGCACCAATAATGTCGACCACGGCGCCGGAGTCTATTGCAATAATTCGATCAATGTCCTGCTGGACATGATTGGCGTGCCGGCGACCACCAATTCCATCGGAGAATTGGCTAGAAGCGAGGTCATTCTCGTGGACGGGGTCGACCTGGCCCGCCAATTGCCGACGATAGGCGGTGCGGTCATACGGGCGAAACTTAATGGCGCCAAGCTCATAGTAATCGATGCACGCCGTCACCGCCTGGCCGAAAATGCCGACCTCTTCCTGCAGCTCAAGCCCGGCACCGAGACCCTGCTCTACGGAGCGATGGAAAAGGTAATCGTCGATCATCGCCTGATGAACCTTCCGTTTATCAAAGCACGGTGCCATAGGTACGAAGGATTTATCGCAAAGCTGCGCGACTACGATTTACTGGCGGCCTCGCAAGAGTGCGGCGTCGCCGCCGAACTAATCGAAGCGGCCGCGCTGGCGTATGCCAAGGCCGGTTGTGCGGCCACACTCTATTCCACAGGTATTGAAGCCCGCGATGCCGAATCGATTGAAGCCATGTTGAACCTGACCTTGCTCACCGGTCAGATCGGCAAGGAAGGCTCGGGTATTTTCGCATTGACGGAACATAATAATCTTCAGGGCGTATGCGATGTGGGGATGTTGCCGGACCGCTTGCCGGGCTACCGTGATGTAGGGAACGCCTCAGCTCGACGGGAAGTCGAAACGATTTGGGGTACCGTGGTCCCCGAAGGTCCCGGTTTTGCCGCCAGCTCTCTTTTCACTCATTGCGGCCACGGTAAAGTCAAGGCCGTCTGGCTCTGCCGCTACGACCCGGTAAGCACAGCTTCTTACGGGAATGCCGCCAGTTTGCTCCAACAGTGCGACCTCGTCGTGATGCAGCATATTTTTCTGGCCGAAACAGCCAAATATGCCCATGTGGTCTTGCCCACGACCGTGTTTGGCGAAGAGCGCGTAACCTTCACGAGCACCGAGCGGCGCATCCAATTGGCTGAACAGGCAATTGATCCACCGCAGGGGATTTTCCCCGCCTGGCATCAACTTGTGCAGGTGGCACGGGCAATGGGCGCGGACTGGAGGTACGACTCTTCTGCTGATGTCATGGACGAGATAGCCAGGGTTGTGCCATTCTACAGCGGAGTAAACTACGAGAATCTCGCTCGCCAGTATGGCCGTCAGTGGCCTTGCATGAAGGACAATCCGCTCGGAACCCCGTTTCTTTTTTCGGAAGCCACTCCCGAGGGCGTATTCAAATTTGTTCCCATCCGTAGACCCCGTCGAGCCGCCATGACTCAGAAGGACTATCCGCTCACGCTCGTTTTTGGTCATTCACTCTACTATTGGCACCAGAACGTACTTGTCCAACACAGCGAGACCCTGAAGCGCGAGTACCGCATGCCGCTGTTGGACTATCCGGACGGCTTTGCGGAAATCAATACCGAGGACGCCAAGCAATTGGGGATCCGGGACGGCGATAGAATTCGGATGCGCGCGGCCATCGGCACGGCGGTGACAACGGCCAGAGTCGTTGACGAGGTGCGAAAGGGCGCGGTCTTCGTGCCATATTTCGTTTACCAGGTGCGGGAGCAGATTCGCGGTTTACCGGAGAGCGGAGTTCAAATGGTGCCGATTCGTGTGGAAAAGGAGGCCTCATGAAAGCGCGTATCCTTGACCGCGCAGATGTCCTCAAGATCGTGAACCTGCTCGGTCAGCAGGGCTATGAGGTTATTGCGCCTTTCGGCGGCCCCGGGCGGGACACCTTCTTCGATGTGGTAACCGACGCAAATCGCGATCAGGTTCAAGTTCATCTGCCCAATCCCCACTATCCCCCGAAGCGTTTTGTCCTACCCCCTATCGAGAGCCTTTTGATGTTCCGAAGAAACGGCAATGAGCAAACAGAGATTATTCCAACTTATGAGGAACCAAAACGCGCCATCTTCGGAATCCGTTCGTGCGACACTGCAGGGATTTATCACCTCGACCGCTTTTATCTTGGCCGTGAGTATCGCGACACTTACTACGAGAAGCGCCGGAAGAACCTCTTCCTGGTTAACGTCGTTTGCACCAATCCCGATCTCGATATAAGCGAAAATTGTTTCTGCATGTGTACCGATACGGGTCCGGCTGCGCGTTGTCACTTTGATCTGCAACTAATGGATCTTGGAGACGAGTTTATGGCCGTGGCTGGGACGCCTGCCGGCGAGTCGATGTTCGCCAACGCGATTTTCAAAAAGGGCGATTATGCCCATGTCGAAAAGCGCCGAGCCATCCTAAACGACACTCGAACTCGCTTCAAAACCGCCACAAGTTGGTTTTCGGCCACGGTTCACTCCGTCTCCCACGGTCATGTGCTGGAAAAAACCTGGGAGGAAATCGGCAACCGTTGCCTCGAGTGCGGAGGCTGCAGTTTCGTCTGTCCGGCGTGCACCTGCTTCACCATCTCGGACCGCTGCACAGGGCCGGGCGCAACCGAGCGCGTCCGCACCTGGGACTCCTGCGCTCTTGCCGGCTTCACACGTATGGCGGGCGGCTACAATCCTCGCAGGGCTGTGCATGACCGGCGAAACCGCCGGTTCTTTAGAAAACTGTCTCACTACTTCATTCAGCGCGAACTGTCGATGGCATGTGTCGGCTGCGGGCGCTGCGTTACGGTTTGCCACGGAAACATAGGGATGCCCAGCGTAGTGGAGATAATCCGACGCGCTACAGCGGAGACTGACAGGTATGAACTCGCCGCTCAATGAAAACATCTATTTGCCGAATATTGCGATTATCGACCGGGTAGTGGACGAAATCGATGAGGTCAAGACTTTCTACTGGCATTTTGAAAATCCGACGCATCACAAAGCTTTCCGGGATTTTCGACCTGGCCAGTTCGCGCAGATCTCGATCTTTGGTGTCGGTGAATTTGCGGCCTCACTGCCCCCAAGCCCGAGGGAAAAGGAAACGTTTTTCACTATCCGCCGGGTTGGAAGTTGCACAGCCGCACTCCATCAGCTCGATGTCAATGATAAGTTTGCCGTGCGCGGCCCATACGGCAACGGTTTCCCTATGGAACACTACTACGGGAAGAACCTCGTGTTCGTGGCCGGGGGGATTGGATTGATTCCACTGCGCTCGTGCATCGTTTACGCGCTCGAAAACCGTGACAAATACGCAAGCATCCAAATCTTCTACGGATCTAAAACGTCGACGGAATTGATGTATGTGCCGAAACTCCGTGAATGGGAGAACTCAGCCGGCATCGAGTGTCATCTCACCGTGGATCGCGGCTCCGAAGACTGGAGCGGCAATGTTGGTGTGGTAGGCAGCCTTTTGAAAAACCCGGATGTAATGGTCCCGGTGGATAATTCCATCGCATTCGTGTGCGGTCCGCCGATCATGTTCCGATTCGTGATCAAAGACCTCCTCGCTTTGGGCTTTCAGGAGGCAAACATCGTCTCGACACTGGAACGCTACATGAAGTGCGGCGTTGGCAAATGCGGCCATTGCTGCATCGGCGTCGCCTACGTTTGTACGGACGGCCCCGTGTTTACTTACGAGCAAATCAAAAAACTCGGGGAGGACATCTGATGCAGGATTTTAACGAACAGCTTCACCAATGCTTTCAGGGCCGCGTCTGCTTGATGGGACTGGGCAATACGGATTACGGCGACGATGGCTTTGGCGTCCGGCTGGCCCGGAGAGTGGCCGAAAGGCTGAGGGATGTCGGCCCTTCCCACTCTGCTCCGAGCATACTTATCGCCGAAACGATGCCCGAGCGTTTCATCGGCCGCGTTGCGCAAAGCGGTTTTGATTCCCTGGTGTTCCTGGACGCCGTCGAACTGGGTGAAGCGCCCGGGTCGGTAGTTCTTTTGAGAAGCATGGAAATGGTTGCCAGATTCCCGCAGGTTTCAACTCACAAGATTTCCCTTGGCACTCTGGCAAGGTGGGTCCAGGAGAACGGAAGGATGCAGGCACACCTGTTGGGTGTGCAGCCTGGATCGCTCAAAGCCTCTAGAAGGCTCACGCCGGCGGTGCAAAAGACAGTCGAAGTTTTGTGCGATCTGGTCTGTAACTTCTGGGGCCTCAAAGGCAGCGAGAAAATTCCCGACCACGAACTGCGGCCGATAATGCGAACAACCGCAGAGGAGGATTTATGCTGACTCCCGAACAGGCTGTTGTTGCAGCTCTGCATATCTGCATCATAGGGGCCGTGCTGACGCTCCTGGTCTCGCGCCAAAAGACTTTGGCGGGCTGGCTCGCCTTTGCCGTCACGGTAGTCACGGCGGTTCTGGTTCTTTTCGCTGTGGCCAAGGTGCTCACCACCGGACCTTCGCCACACTCCAGTTCATTTTGGGACATGCCCCAATACGGTTTCAGTCTACGCGTACACGTCGACGGCCTGACCGCGATATTCCTGATGCTGGTCGCGCTCATTGCCGTGCCGGCTTCATTCTATTCCATTACCTACATGCGGCATTACGAGAATTACAGCGTAGCTCGCTACTATCCTTATTTCCTGCTCTTCCTCGCCGCGATGTACGGACTCGTGAGCACCACGGACATGATGTGGTTCTTCTTCATTTTCTGGCAGATGATGACGCTGTCCGGCTATGCGCTCATCCGGTTCGAGTATGGGAACCCACAGAGCCTCCGCGCCGCCAAAAATTTCCTCATCATGATGCAGTTGGCCTGTCTGGCAACGATGATCGGCGCAGAGTCGCTGGCCATCACCAGCGCCGAGGCGACGGGCAGCGTGAGCCTGAAATATGATTTTGACACGGTGAGCGCCACCCTTCCCATAGTCCTGAGCACCAGGGCCAGTACGGCTGGGATGGCGTTTGCACTTTTCCTGGCGGGCTTCGGCATCAAGATGGGCATGTGGCCCTTCGGACAGATCTGGCTGCCTGATGCGCACCCGGCGGCCCCCTCTCCGGTGAGCGCCATGCTCTCCGGGGTAATGATCAAGACCGGCGTCTATGGTCTTATACGGTATTTCCTCTGGCTCGTGCCGGTGGAGGGGCGGGAAGCTTTCCCTCTGGCCGACTGGGGTGTCGTTGTCGCCATACTGGGCACCATCACGTTGTTTACAGGCACGATGCAAGCGCTCAAACAGGAACAATCGAAGCGCCTGCTCGCGTTCCACAGCATTGGCCAGGTGGGCTACATCCTCCTGGGAGTGGGCGTCTGCATGTCCCTGCTTCCAAGTGGAAATCAAATGATGGAGACCCTCGCCACCCTTGGTTTGTTCGGGGCATTGTTTCATGTGGTAAACCACGGTTTGTTCAAGGGTTTACTGTTTCTCAACGCAGGTTCGATGCTCTATGCCACCGGCACGCAAGACCTCAATAAGATGGGTGGGCTGATCAAATTCATGCCGTTGACCGCAATCACAACGATCGTGGCGTCCTTCTCGATTTCCGGCGTGCCGCTGTTCAACGGTTTCGTGAGCAAGTGGAGCATTTACGCGGCGGCTGTCCTGGGGAGCGGGGCCGCCAAATACCTGGCGGTGTGCGCAGTTATCGCCATTTTGACCAGTGCCCTCACGCTCGCGTCATTCATCAAATTCTTCGGCGTGAGCTTCCTATCGCGTACAAGCACACTCGTAGCCGCTCAAGCCGAAAGGCACGGAAGGCTTGAAGTCGGTTGGACCATGCAAATACCTCAGGTGCTTCTCGCTGTGTGTTGTGTAATGCTTGGCATCTTTCCGGCCCTCGCGTTCCGCTTGATGCAATATGCACTCGATGCCAGCCGCCACGGCTTGGGGGTTCTATTGGCAAACGGCGCTTCGCCGATCGGCAGCTCCTTTGCCGGACTGGAAGAAATTCACGGCGCCGCCTTGTTCGCGCCGCCGGCGCTCATCTTAGTGCTGGCTGTGATGTTCCTGGCAGCCTATGCAGTCTCGAAACTGGGAAGCGCTTCACGGCGCAGCGCAGCCCCGTGGCTCTGCGGCTATGTGCGCGACGCAGATTGTTATCGCTACTCGGCCCATAATTTCTATGGCGAAATCAAGCGCTACTTCCGCTGGCTGGGTGGAATGCCGCATTCCTGGCCGGACACGCGAAGCGATCGGAGGGAATACTAACATGGGCGCCCGCGAAAAGCTCAATCGATTGAGAGAAAAGTTTGGCCTCGCTATCCTGAAGGCCAGCTTGCCGAGCGAGGATCGCTTGTTCGTTTTTGTTGAGCCGGCGGCCCTGATGGCCATCTGCCGGTACATTTTCCGCGACCTGGACGCCCGTTACATCATCAGCATCGGTGCGGATGACCGGCCGTTCAATGGGGTGTTCCTGGTTGCGCACGACTTCGCCTTCGACAAGGACAGTCTATTGTGCTCTGTCCTCACGCACTTACCGGCTGACAATCCCAAGGTGGATAGTATCTCCGACCTGGTGCCGGCCGCGAGCTGGGCTGAGCGTGAAATCTTCGACCTGGTTGGCATCGAACCAATGGGACACCCCTTTCTGAAGCGGCTTATTCTGCCGGACGGTTGGCCGGATGGCGTGCATCCGTTGCGCAAGGACGTGCCATGGAATCTGGTTCCCGAAGGATTTGACGAAAACTGCGAGTTCCGGTTCGGCGACCCGCCGGAGGGCTGCATTGTCGTGCCGTTTGGCCCTTTTCATCCCACGCTCGATGAGCCTGCTCATTTCCGCCTCTATGTTGAAGGCGAGATGGTTCGCGGCTGCGAGTTTCGCGGGTTCATGGTCCACCGGGGAATAGAAAAACTCGCTGAATCGGTGCTCACCTATAACGACATCCCCATTATGGCCGAACGTATCTGCGGCATCTGTGGTTGCGTGCACAGCGTGGCCTACACGCAGGCCGTCGAATCTGCCGCTGCCGTCAAGCCGCCACCCCGCGCTGAATTCATTCGCACCATCATGTTGGAAATAGAGCGCCTGCACAGCCATCTTCTGTGGGTCGGCCTCGCGTGCCACATTGTGGGGTTTGATACATTGTTCATGCAGAGCTTCCGTATCCGCGAGCCTGTCATGTGGATTGCGGAAAAAATCACGGGTAACCGGAAGACTTACGGGCTCTGCATAATCGGAGGAGTCCGCTGGGACATTAAACCGGAATTGCGAGCCGATCTGCGCCTGGTGCTCGATAAACTCCAAACCGAGTGGCGCGAGGTCGTTGCCGCCGTCGTAAAAGACAAGAACATCCAAAAGCGCACTCGTGATGTAGGAATCGCCGACAAGGAATTGGTAAAAAATACCGGGCTCGTTGGCCCGGTGGCGCGGGCGGCAGGTGTGGACATCGACTGCAGGCGGGATCACCCATATGCCGCCTATGACCGCGTAGATTTCGATGTCATTGTCGAAGATGGATGTGACGTATGGTCGCGCGTTCTGGTCCGGGCCAAGGAAGTATTCGAATCGATCAGGATCATCAAGGAATGTCTTGAGAAAATGGAAGACGGGCCGCTTCAGTTGCAACTCCAGGAAGAGCTGCCCGTTGGAATGTTTGGACTGTCGTCAGTCGAAGCCCCGCGTGGCGAGAGCCATCACTTCATTATCACCGGCGAGAACAACCGTCCCCGCCGATGGAGGGTGCGGGCGCCCACCTACCAGAACTTACAGGGTGTGCCGGCCATGATCAAAGACCAGCAGCTTGCCGACATGACGATTTCTCTGGGCAGCATCGACCCCTGCTTTTCCTGCACGGACCGTATGGAGACCATCGACCTGAAGTCGGGAATAACGAACGTGTGGTCCGGGGAGCAATTGCTCAAGTTGACGAGAGGAAAAAACATTCAAGGGAGCCGCAGAGGTTTTGAATAGACGCATTCCGCCGCCGAAATTGAATCGGGCGGCTGAGACAGGTTCCGTCGCGTACTTACGCAAGCGGCCATGAGGTGGCTATGGATCGCAATATTACTTGGATGGCATTGGGCGGATTGATGAATACAGCCGTCGTATTGATCGTGGCTCCATTTTTCCACGGCGTGATGCGAAAGATTACGGCGCGCATCCAGTCACGGCAGGGTCCTCCGATTTGGCAGCCTTACTTCGACCTTTTGAAACTACTGGGCAAGGAAGACATCGAATCAGGCCAGTCGCCACCCATGCAGCGTTTCGCAGTTTACCTGTCATTGGCAACGGCGCTCACAATGGCATGCCTCGTTCCGATGGGCCTCTCGGGACCCTTGAACTTTGTCGGCGATTCCATCCTGCTGATCTATTTGCTGACGCTTTGCAGCATCTGCACGCTGCTGGCTGGTTTGGCCGCGGGCTCGACCTACTCTCTGGTCGGCATCAGCCGCGAAATGATGACGATCATTACACTGGAGCCCCTGTTTGCCATTGCCATCGTGGTCGGCGCGATTCATGCGCAATCGTTTCGGCTCGACAAGGTGCTGAACGGCTCGGTTTACCAAACCAGTGGTTTTCCGTGGTCGGGACTGGTCATGCTGGCTGTTATGCTGCTCTCGTTCCAGGCATTCGTGCAACGCCTGCCGTTCGACATAACGGAAGCGGAGACCGAGATAATGGAGGGCCCTCTCGTTGAATACTCCGGGCCGAAGCTGGCCTTGTTCAAATACGCTCAGATGGTGAGGCTCCTTGTCTACAGCGCTATTTTCGTGGCCATGTTTGTTCCATGGGACCTCGGGCTGACATTCCCCGTGGGGTGGCTGCTGTTTTGGCTGAAGGTCCTTGTCCTGGTGCTGCTCGTCACGCTCGTGGCGGCCACACATGCGCGCTACCGAATCGACCAGGCCATCCGCTACTTTGCAAGTCTGATGGCAGTGGCGCTGACTGCGTTGGTTTTGGCCTCCTATGGCTACTGATTGGATTAAGTTATGTCTATCATGAGCAAACTGAAAGAATCGTCCATCTGCTTGAAAGCGGGAAAGGTGACGCTGCCATACCCAGCTCAACCGCGGCCTGCTCCGCCCTCGTTCCGTGGCCGACCCATCTTCAATGCCGCCAGGTGCACCGGCTGCTCGGGATGCGCGAACAATTGCCCGGCACGTGAAATTCTGGTGTTCGACCTCTGCCAGGAGATTCGTATCCTGAAATACCTTGGCCGTCGTTGCACCTACTGTGGACGCTGTGCCGATGTCTGCCCCGAGAAGGCCATCACAATGAGCAACGAATTCGAGACCGGCACCTCCAGCGTCGGTGAACTGCAGCAGCAATTAGAGCTGTTCATGAGCACCTGCCAGAGGTGCGGCCGCTGTTTCAAGAAGCCGTCCGTGCTGGAGCAACTGAAGATGACAGGCTACCGTTTCGATGACTTACAGAACGAGCGGTGGATTTTCCGCTCGCATTCCTACCTGGAAGGCGAGCCGTTGGTGGACGACATCAGGATTGAACTGGACTAAGCCGCCATGCTGAAGAATCTCTGCAAGAAAATGTTTGCCCGATCGTTATGGGTCTATCATGCCAACAGCGGTGGCTGCAACGGCTGCGATATCGAGGTGCTAAACGTCCTAACGCCTTATTACGACGTCGAGCGCTTCGGCATCAAACTGGTGGGCTCACCCCGCCACGCCGACGTAATGCTTTGCCAGGGGCCCGCGATGCTTTCCACGGCCAAAGCACTGCAGCGTGCCTACGACGCCATGCCAGCGCCCAAGCTGGTCTTCGCCATTGGTTCGTGTGCCTGTGGCGGAGGCATCTGGTTTGACACTTACTCCGTCATCGGCCCGGTCGAAAAAGTCATTCCGGTGAACTTCTACATCCCTGGCTGTCCGCCGCGCCCCGAAGCCATAGTTTTCGGAGTCGCGGCCGCTGTCGGTCTGGTGGACAAAAAGACCGCTCCTGTTCAGTTCAAGCAACTGGAGTTGCCGATTCCACGATACCACCCCGGCGAACTCCGCGGCCAGGGCGAGTTGGTGGTCTACGAGAGGGTTGAGCAAGTTTAACCGTCTTGGCCCCTCCGCGGAAGACAAGATGCGACCGCGAAACCAATACGAACGGGTATCCAAATGGAGGCGCGAAGCGAACAGGTTCCTTGTGATGGAGGATGAACAGCCGAATACCGGCCGACATTCTCATTCTCATACCATATCAAGGAAGGAGAACCAAATGAGTCCCAGACGACAACCCATGAAAACACGAAAAGACGCGATGGAGTGGGTAGGCAAGGCGGTGGACTTTTACAAAGCCGCAGGCAGAAAGGTCGCTTTGGCCGAGTTCACAAATCCCGAAGGAAGGTTTGTTGACGGCGAGATGTATATCTATGCGTTGGACCCGAAAGGGACCATGCTGGCCCATGGAGAAAATGAAAGATTTGTTGGGCAGGATTGGATTGAAGTCAAGGACTATTCAGGAAAATCCTTTGTCAAAGAGATCATCAAAGCCGCGACGCAGAAGGGAAGCGGTTGGGTCGACTACACCTGGTACGACCCGGAAGTCAAAGAGACGCTGCCAAAAGTTGTGTATTGCGAAAAGGTCGATGACGTCATCATGTGCAGCGGCATATATTCAAAACGGAGCAAAAGAACACGAAAAGACGCGATGGATTGGGTGGACAAAGCGGTACAGCTCTACCAGGCCGCAGGCAAAAGGATCGCTTTGAGCGAGTTCACAAACCCCAAAGGACAGTTTGTCGAGGGGGAAATGTATATCTTTGTATTGGATCCGCAAGGAACCATGCTGGCCCATGGAGCCAATGAAAGATTCGTGGGGGAAAATTGGATTGACGTCAGGGACCCCGAAGGAAAGCTCTTTATCAGGGATATCATCGAAACCGCAGCGGGGAAAGGCAGCGGTTGGGCGGAATATATGTGGTACGACCCGGAAGTCAAAGAGACGCTGCCAAAAGTCGTGTATTTTGAAAAAATCGATGACGTGATCATTTGCAGTGGCGTCTACAAGCAATAAAGCGAAAGCCGGCGCGAAGATAATCCAGTTTGGGAGGGGGGCCTGACGGCTCCCCGTGCACGGTAGCTTATGACAGACTTGTTAACAACACCGGGCAATCCACAACGCGCAAGTGGAATCTTTATAAAATCACCTCTGACGGTACGTACCGGATGAGGTCGGCCATAGTAAGGCCCAGCCAGGGTGATGAAGAAGGGTTCTCTCGTGGGAGAAACGCGAGAAAATTGCTCATGACTTCGTCATTCTTACGGAAGTAGACGAGATTTAGTAGTAAAATCAATGAATCGATGAATTCCTCTCGTCATACTTCCATTCAACGGGGTGCAATCCGTTGCATGGGTGATTCCGGCGGAAAGCCGGAATCCAGACATTTTTTCACCTAATTGATTTTATAGCAAAAAACATGGACCCCGGCTTTCGCCGGGGTGGACGTCTATTGGGCTTTTCGCCCGGATGTGGGGATTCCAATCCTTTTTCATCACCCTGTTAAGTTCAAATCTTGAGCCGGGTTTCATCAACGATTCCCATACTCCTCACGTTCCACCCGAGTGTCTTGCTAGACCAGCCACGGAGCACACCAGCCTCCTTGTCCATTCATGCCAATAATGTTTCCGGAACTCTCAATATATCATTTCCCGTTCGAACTGCGCCGGTGGGACTAACGCTCTCGGTTCGTGAATGTCAGGAGGCTGGTCCGGCTTACCACTCTCGTTTTGTACAAATTGTGCAAAATCAGGCATGTACAAGATTTCGACTACCAATTTTTTTCTTTCAAAAGAAATCAACCATGTTTATAATTAGACAGTTTGAAGTACTTCTCCGTTCAAGTTGCAGCGCCACGCAGTCTAATTGGTTCCTGTTCGCAATCACAATCACGGGCCTATATAGAGCGGAACAAGACAGGATTACACTGCATCTATTGCGCAATACAGAGGACTCCGTTCCTCACGTAGTTCCTGTTATGTTATTGATCCTGGTTGATTATATTGGATTATCCAAACCGGTTCGAGCCTCCCCGGAGGGAGGGCGTTGAGGGGAGTATTCAGAGATGAGAAGGTTTAGGGATCTCCTCAGCTTACGGCTCTTTTTCCTGATCCCGCTCATTGGAGTCGTCATATTCTTACCCCTTACCGTGTTGATGATCCACTTGACGGGCAAGCGGCTAATGGACGAGACAACCGCCGAGGCCAAACGCACAAATGAACTCATCGAGAGATCGATCCACTACGGCATGTTAAAAAACAGCAAGGATGACGTGGCGCGCACAATCGATGCGTTGGGCTACAGCGCCGGGGTGGATGGCATCCGCATTTACAAAAAGAAGGGAACCATAATTCTCAGCACCGACGAGCGGGAAATTGGACTCACGGTCGATCCGATGGCCGAGCAATGTGCGGTATGCCACAGCAGCCAACGGCCGCTTGAGTCCGTTCCCGAAGGGGCGCGTCCGCGTGTGCTCCAATCGTCCCGCGGCTACCGCATTTTGAGTGTAATAAATCCAATCCGCAACGAGGCCGAGTGCGCGCGACCCCAATGCCATCCTCCACCAGCCCAACAGAAGATACTTGGCATGCTCGAGTCTGAAACGAGCCTTGCCAACGTGGACAAAAACATCGAGGAGAGCCGCAGCCAGATGTACTTATACTCTTTCGGGGGGATCTTCCTCATCGTGCTTTTAAGCGGCGTTTTCACATATCGCATGGTTCATAAACCGGTGCATGCGCTCGCCGAGGGTACCCGCAAAGTCATGGACGGCGACCTGGACGTCATGCTTGACGTCCCTGGCGGAGGCGAAATAGGCAGTCTCGCGCAATCGATTAACAGCATCCTGACGGATTTGAAGCGGACGAGGGCCGAGAACGAACAGTGGGCCTGCGCGTTCGAAGGCCGGATCGAGGAAAAGGCAAACGAGCTGAAACTGGCTCAGCATCAAGTGCTGCAGTTGTCCAAACTAGCCACGATGGGGAAGCTGGCCGCGACGACTGCCCATGAAATCAACAATCCCCTTGGGGGCATCCTCACATATGTGAAGCTTCTCCAGAGGCAGCTTAGTTCCGGAGAATTATCCCCTGATGTATGCAAGACAAGCGTAGATCAGTTGCAGATCATCGTCAGCGAACTCAAGAGATGCGGCGGCATAGTCAAGTGCCTGCTAAACTTCTCTAAATCCCCCGATTCTCTGTTCCAAAAGGTCGATTTGCACGAACTTATCAAGAAAAGCCTTTTTATCGTCAACCATCATCTCGAGATAAATCGAATCACTAAAGTGGAAAAACTCAAAGCCGCGGACCCGTTGCTCGATGGTATGGACAATCAACTCCAGCAGGCCATGGTTGCCCTTTTCGTCAACGCGGTTGAAGCCATGACGAACTATGAGGAGATACGCTACGGAGACACCCTTACGGTTATGACGGAGGATGTGCCTGAGACCGATTCTATCCGATTGACTATAAAGGATAACGGGAAGGGAATTCCCAAAGAGAACCTGCCCTGTATTTTCGAACCCTTTTTCACCACAAAGGAAGACCAGTCAGGCTTGGGGATCGGATTGTCGGTTGTGTATGGGATAGTTCAGACTCATAGCGGCAAAATCGAGGTCAACTCCGAACCTGGCGCCGGCACAGAGTTCATCATTACTTTGCCTCGCAGCAGAGAGGCCACTAAGCAACTCTAGGGTGTTTTCACCACCATGGGAATACCTTGAACCGACTTCCGGCTTATGTTAGAGTGAAACTAAAAAAGTGAAGGTTTCCGAAAGATTACAGGGTGAATAAGAAATAGTGGATTGAATATGCACGAGACGACGATGTTGGAAGAAGATGACGTTCGAAAGGGAGATCAGCCTAAAAAGCAAGTGTGGACCGCCATGCCGAAATTCAGAAAATCTCTTGCTTTCAGGCTCTTCTTCCTGCTTCTTCTTGTCAGCTCGGTGGTGTTCTTCTCTTTGACCATGTTAATTATCCGCGCCAACACAACACACCTTATGGAGGAGATAATCAGAAACGCGAAGAGCACCAACAATCTGATTGCAGGGGCCATCCACCACAGCATGCTGCTGAACCGCCTGGAAGACGCTACACAGATAATCAGCACCTTGGGCCGTGAGCCGGGAGTTGAGGGCATACGGATTTACAACAAGAAGGGGACCATCGTTTTCAGTACAAATAATAAAGACCTGGGGCAGGCCGCAGACCTCAAAGCGGAGCAATGTATCGTCTGCCACGCTGGTGAGAGGCCCCTTGAACACATCCCCGAAACCATGCGGCCTCGAATTTTTGCCTCCCCGGCAGGCTACAGGGTCCTGGGGGTTATACAGTCAATTCGCAACGAGCCCTCCTGCGCCGCCCCGGGTTGCCACGCGTCACCTTCAGAGAAAAAAATACTTGGTGTGCTCGACTCCAAGTTCAGCCTCGCGCAAGTGGATAAGAACATCCTTTCCAATCGCAACCAGATGATCCTCTACTCAATGGGCGCCATTCTCATCATTGAGCTCTTTGCAGGAATTTTCATATGGCGAATGGTGCACCAGCGGGTGGACAAACTTGCCGAGGGCACGCGCAAGGTCAAGAGCGGCAACCTGGATTTCAGCGTCCAGCTTAAGGGAAGCGATGAAATAGCCGACCTGGCGGGTTCTTTCAACAGCATGGTGATGAATTTGAAGCGGGTGGAAGAGGAAAGTGCGGAACTGTCCCGCAAGATGATCCACGTTGCCAAAATGGCTTCCATGGGTGAACTCGCCGCCAACATGGCTCATGAGATCAATAATCCCCTCGGTGGGATTTTGACCTACACAAAGTTGCTCAGACGCCAAATAAGCACGAATTCCGTGACGGAAAAGGAAAGAGAAGTGGCTTCGGAGCACTTGGAAATAATCATAAACGAAATCAAGCGCTGCGGAAACATTGTCAAGAATCTTCTCTATTTTTCCCAAACTCCCGATTGCCTTTTCGAGCAGGTCAACATTCACGATATCATAAGTAAGGGTCTGCTGATAACCAACCTTGTTTTTGAAATAAATGAGTTGCGGACGGTGAAAAAGCTGGAAGCAAAGGATCCTTACCTTATCGGCAATGCAAATGAGATCCAGCAAGCCCTGGTCGCTATGTTCATAAACTCTGCGGAAGCCATGAGCGAAGGCGGCATCCTGACCGTTAAAACCGAGGATGTGCAGGATGAGGACGTTCTGCGTATTCACGTGGAAGATAACGGCAAAGGTATCCCCAAAGAGATTCAGTCGTGCATATTCGAGCCCTTCTTCAGCACTAAGGAAGAAGTCTACGGCGTCGGTCTGGGTCTGTCTGTGGTCTACGGTATCGTGCTGAGGCACCAGGGGACAATAGAGGTGGAATCGGAGCCCGGGCAGGGAACGGTTTTTATAATTACATTGCCCCGAAAGAGAAAACAAAAAGAACACAAAGAGACCATCGGACAATATCTGGTATCCGGTCCATGAATGCCGATCCATTGGGAATCACCTCAGGGTAAGAAATAATACAGTTGGAGTTTGAGGAAAATGAGCGACGATCGGGTGACAGTGCTGATTGTGGACGACGAGCAGGTGGTGCGCGACTCTCTCAAGGCCTGGTTCGCCCAGGATGGTTACCATGTGGAGACTGCGGCTGAAGCCTCGGAGGCGCTCGAGAAGCTGTCGGATTTCAGCTTCGACGTGGCGCTGCTGGACATCAGGATGCCCGGGATGGATGGAATCGAGCTACAGAGGCGCTTGAAGGAAATAGACAATCACCTGGTAACCATAATAATGACAGCGTATGCTTCGGTAGACACCGCCGTGCAGGCCCTCAAGCAAGGTGCCTACGATTACATAACCAAACCGATCGACCCCGACGACCTGAGCAGGCTCGTCCGCAATGCGGTTACGCAACGCCATCTGGTCCGCGAAAACCTGATGCTGAAGGAAGAAATACGGTTCCTGGTATACATGGATCAGATGATCGGCGAGAGCCGACAGATGCAGGAGATTTTCAAGCTCATTCAGACAGTCGCCGACATGGACACCACCGTAATGATCCAGGGTGCTTCAGGGACCGGCAAGGAACTTGTTGCCAGGGCCATCCACGCTAACAGCAAGCGGAAACACTTCCCGATAATAGCCATCAATTGCGGAGCTTTACCCGATACCCTGGTGGAAAGCGAGCTGTTCGGCCATGAGCGAGGGGCGTTCACAGGGGCTCAGTACCGCCGCAAGGGCAAGCTCGAACTGGCCCACAAGGGCACTGCATTCTTCGACGAAATAGGCAACATCGGCCCAAAGACTCAGATGGACCTGCTGCGTGTCATTGAAACCAAGCGGTTCACGCGTCTTGGCGGCAACCAGGTCGTCGAAGCGGACTTCAGGATAATCTCGGCCACAAACAGTAACCTTGAGGATGCGGTTAAGGAAGGCACATTCAGAGAAGACCTCTATTATCGTTTGAACGTTTTCAACATCCAACTGCCTTCTTTGAAGGAGAGATCTTCGGATATCCCTCTGTTGGTGGACCATTTTCTTTGCAAATTTGCCACCTCTATGAACAAGCCCTTCTCCGGCGTTGATCCGGATGCCATGAAGCTGCTTACGCAATATTCCTGGCCGGGCAACGTCAGGGAACTCCAGAATGCGGTCGAGAGGGCCATGGTGGTGGGAAAACCTCCATTGATAACCATTGATGATTTCTGTTTAGCTGCAGATGGGAAGCCTCCCAGCCCCCAACCCCCCGGCGATACGGATCAGATCCTGTCAATGGCGGAAGTCGAGAAGCGCCACATCCAGCTTGCCCTTGATAAAACGGGAGGAAACATATCCCAGGTCGCCCAGTTACTCAACGTCGACAGAGCAACGATTTATAACAAGATTAAGAAATACGGGCTCAGATATTGACTTCCGGATATGTCTTTATTCCTGCTTGATGGGGCTGCCTTAACTCAGAATAACGATGATAATATTGGTTCCTATCAGTTTTTCGGCTGAGCACGAGCTAGAGCGTATGGGCGCAATGCTCGAAGCCCGTTTTAACACAAAAGCGCACATCTCTGCAGCCGGCCTGGATCCTCGCCCATTTTTTGATCCCGTCAGGTGCCAGTACTATTCTTCCGCGATCCTTGAGCAACTTGAAAAGGACCTCCCTGCTGGAGACTCCAAAGTGCTCGGGGTTTCCGGACTCGACCTGTTCATTCCTATCTTGACCTACGTCTTCGGAGAAGCGCGATTGAACGGCCGAAGCGCTGTCGTCAGTTCTTATCGCCTTGATAATAAATTGTATGGCCTTCCGGAAAATCCCCAACTCCTGTGGGAGCGTCTCTTCAAAGAAGCCATCCACGAACTGGGCCACACATTCGGTCTCACCCATTGCAAGAATGCGGAATGTGTGATGAAGTCCTCGACCTATATGGAAGAGATCGATACCAAGAGCACGCAGTTTTGCAAAATATGCACCGAAAAGACATACATCGGGTTCTGATTTCTTATGCGGCCCTGCCTGCATTCACCGGAGACCCGAGTCGCAAATCAATTCCGATTAAGGTCCGGGAAACATTCTTCGGCGCAGCTCGGTACTTCGTCGGCGATACTTGGGGGGAGATTCGTATCAAAGGGGGCGTTGGGGGTGGGCTGGCCTGAGTTTCCGCTAAGAACTCAGGCCGGCCGGCGCTGAAATTTGAGCCTCACGCGGCTTTGTCCAGTTCCCACAGAGCCTTCAGGGTGTTAGTCCCTACAGCCGGCTTATCTTCCGATAAGATCGGCAGACGGTTTACCATCCATCTGAAGGCCCATATTCCCATGGTTACCAGCGCCACCGAAACCGCCACTTCCATCCAACTCGGAACGTAATGAGGACTCCTCTGCCAGTTCATCGCTATCATCGACACGTTGAACCGATTGAAAACTACCCCCAGCACCGTCCACAGGCCGGTAGTCCGCACCAACTGGACGTTGCCGGTCCTCACTCCAAGTGTATACAGCATGCACGGCAGGGCCACGAACCCAATAATCTCCAATAGGTAGAGATGGCCGTAGGGAGTATTCAGGAGATCCCAGTGATTGCCTTCGGCCAGGCCGATCAGTTTTAGAAAGAAGTAGACATAGAGCACGGCCGCGGCAGCTTTCCCGAGTCCCAGTGTCAGATCGTCGAGATCGAAATGGGTACCGGGCGTGAGCCTGTAAGCAAACAGCCTGTGAGAAATAGAGCTTTCGACAATAACCATCGACAGCCCGGCTATAATGCTCGATACGAAGAAATATAGCGGTAAGTAGGTCGAATACCACAGGGGGTGCAGTTTGGTAGGCGCCATCAGGAAGAGCGCGCCGAGGGAAGATTGATGCAAGGTGCTGAGCACCACTCCAATGGCCGCCAGCCATATGGCCATCTTGCCCCAGAGTTGTCTCACCTTCTCCATGCCGAGCCATTCCCAGAAGGCGGGAACGAATTCGAGCGCTTGCACCGTAGTGTAGGCGGCCACGCACATGCCGACTTCGAACAGCACCGATGTGACACCTCGTGGAAACAGCATTATGAACGGCATGCGCCAAGGTTGGCCAAGGTCGAGAACCAATCCGATGACGACCAGCACATAGCCCAAAAACCCCGTCAGGATAGCGGGTCTGACCAGTGGCTGATACTCTTTCAGACCGAACAAGTGCACCGTAGCGGCGATGCTGTAGCCGCCGGCTGCCATAGCGACTCCGCACAGCACGTCAAAGCCGATCCACAGTCCCCACGGGGTCGTCTGGCTGAGGTTCGTGACAGCTCCCAGTCCCTTGAGAAGTCTCAGCACGATTATCCCAACCCCCACGCCGATCATCAGTCCCGTCACTATGTTGAACGGAGTGAATATTTTTTTGGGATTGCCAATCATCAGAGTGATAAACTTTTTCATCGTCGATCCCCTCTACGTGAAACATTATGACGGGAGCGCTCTTCTTCCTGAACTTCGCTCTTGCGATGCGAGAAATGATGCAACCCCATAAGCAACGCGGGCCAAACCAGCATAACTACCGGCACAGTGCTCATAGCGCCCGCTGTAAGCTCGGGGTAAGGCACGGTGGTTAGCGTGGGCAGGCCAAGATTTTCAAACGGTACGCTTGCGAGGTAAAGCCAACTTGTGCCGCCCGCTTCGTGCTCTCCGTAAACGTGATGAACGTAATTACTCGGGTTGGTATAAATGCGCTGCTTGGCCTCATCCAAAATCTCAGAGCGCGGTCCGAATTTCAGAGCCCCCACAGGGCACGCCTCGACACAGGCGGGCATGGAACCCTGCTTCTGCCGCGCGAAGCAGAAGGTACATTTCTTCATAAGCGGCGCTGCCTTTGAATACTCGAATTTAGGTACGTCGAACGGGCAGGAAACCATGCAGTAACGGCAGCCCAGGCAGAGATCGTCGCGATATGTAACGGGTCCCATGGGCTGTTTTTCCAGCGCCTTTATGATGCACGCCGAAGAGCAGGCCGGTTCAAGGCAGTGCATGCACTGCTGTTTCCTTGTAATCGGCTCGCCTTTGCCTGCGGAATACCTGTTGACTACCGTGAATGCGTCTGGAGAAGTATCCCGGGGGTTATCCAAGACCGAATCGTCATCGAATGGTTTGTCGGGCTTCGGCAAATGGTTTACTTTGTTGCAGGCCTCTTCACACGAGCGGCATCCTACACATAGGGTTGTGTCCACCAGAACGCCGTTCGGTATTCCAGTGGATGCGGCGGCGGTGGCCGCTTGAGCCAATTGACTACCTGCCAGAGCTATCGCCCCGCCACCCAATCCGATAAGTTTCAGAAAGCTGCGCCTACTGCAGTTCCCGGCGTTTTCACTCTTGTTTTCTGATTTCATTATCGTTTCGTTCATACCGTTTTCCCTATCTTTATCTTTCACTATGTTTACAACCGACCGATTGAGGTTTCGCGACGGTTTTGGCTATCTTGTGAGTAAGAACTCCCTGGCCAGGTCGTCCCATCCTTTTGGATCAATAGCTTTGGCAAGGCCCGAGACAATCTCTCCGCCGTCCTGGTAGAGCCCGGCCGCTGCCGGACCCGACTGCCGAGAGGCAAGAGTTTCGCGAATGTTTTCAAACCATTCGCCGACCATAGACGCCGGAACCATGTTTTTCAGATTGGGAGTGAGATTGGCGTTCCTGACTTTGAACAGCCAGCCCTTTCCATAGGGATCGTCAAAAGGCAGGGAGGGAGAACCAATAACCTCATTGTTGATCGCCACAACTTCGCCTTCGACCGGAGACAGCATGTGAATGGCCCTGGATTCGGCCTTCATCAGCCAGCCAAAAGAGCCTTGCCTGACTTTGGAGCCTTCTTTCGGCAAAGAGATCAAATCAACCGAGCCAAGCAATTTCGCGGCGAAATCATCCATACCCACCGTAATGATGTCGTTGGCCTCCATCCTCGCCCATGCATGACCGGGATGGTACATTACGTCGTTGGGAACCAGGAAACCCGCGATGCGCTCGAGCGCAGCCGTCTTTGGGTTCACGAAATGCCACGCAATCCCCAGTACGGCGAAGCCCATTAGAATGCCGATTACCGGCAGAAAGGTAACCCCGAGAGCCATGAAGACAACCCCGACTATAATCAGGCCCAAACCAACGATCATGCTGGCCAACCTCTCTGGAATGCTTATTGTCGTTGCCATATTACACGCTCCTTTCCGGCACCGGCCAGGTCTTGAAAGGCGGCCATGCCCGTCAAGTTTGAGAAATCTGCGCAAGCTGAAGTTCCTGGCGCTTTCACTCTTGTTTTCTGATTTCGTTACCGTCTCCTTCATTCTGTTTTCCCTATCTTTAACTATGTTTGCAGCCGACGACCGATTGGGGTCTCGCCGCGGTTTTGGCTATTTTGTGAGTAAGTACTCCCTGGCCAAATCGTCCCATCCTTTTGGATCAATCGCCTTTGCAAGGCCCGAGACCAGCTCTCCACCGTCCTGGTAGAGCGCGGCAGCGGCTGGGGACGGCTGCCGGCAGGCTAAAGTTTCGCGAATGTTTTCAAACCATTCGCCGACCATAGACGCCGGAACCATGTTTTTCAGGTTGGGAGTGAGATTGGGGTTCCTGACTTTGAACAGCCAGCCCTTTCCATAAGGATCTTCAAAAGCCCGGGCGGGAGAATCAACGACCTCCCCGTTGATCGCCACGACTTCGCCTTCGACCGGAGACAGCATGTGAATGGCCCTGGATTCGGCCTTCATCAGCCAGCCAAAAGAGCCTTGCCTGACTTTGGAACCTTCTTTAGGCAGGGAAATTGAATCTACCGAACCGAGCAGTTTCACGGCGAAATCATCCATACCCACTGTAATGATGTCGTCGCCATCCATCCTCGCCCATGCATGACCGGGATGATACATTAAGTTGTTGGGAACCTGGAAGCCTGCGATTCGCTCTTGCGCAACCGCCTTTGGGCTCAGAAAATGCCACGCGATCCCCAGTACCGGGATGCCCATTAGAATGCCGATCACCGGCAGAAAAGTAACCCCGAGTGCCATGAAGCCAAGCCCGACTATAATCAGGGCCAAACCTACGATCATGCCCGCCAACCTCTCCGGAATGCTGATGCTTATTGTCCTATCCATATTCCACGCCCCTTTCCGGGACCGGCCGAGTTTTGAAGGGCGGCCAGGCCCGTCAAATTTGAGAAATCTGCGCAAGCTGAAGTTCCTGGCGCTTTCCCCGTTATTTCCTGATTTCATCATTGTCGTGCGCATTGTGTCTCCCTTGACCATGTTTGCATTGCAGCCGGTTTAGTTTTCACGGCGGCTTTGCTATTTTGTAAGTAGAAACTCCCTGGCCAAATCGTCCCATCCTTGCGGATCAATCGCCTTGGCAAGGCCCGAGACCAGCTCACCACCGTCTTGGTACAGCTCGGCGGCCGCGAGGGCCGGCTGCCGACAGGCAAGAGCCTCGCGAATGTTTTCGAACCATTGGCCAACCATAGACGCCGGAACCATGTTTTTCAGATTCGAAGCGAGATTTCCGTTTCTGACTTTGAACAGCCAGCCCTTTCCATAGGGATCGTCAAAAGCCAGGGCGGGAGAATCAACAACCTCCCTGTTGATCGCCACAACTTCGCCTTCGACCGGAGACAGCATGTGAATGGCCCTGGATTCGGCGTTCATCAGCCAGCCAAAAGCGCCTTGCTTGACTTTGGAGCCCTCTTCAGGCAGGGAAATTGAATCCACCGAACCGAGCAGTTTCGCGGCAAAATCATCCATGCCCACTGTTACCATGTCGCCGCCTTCCACTCTTGCCCATGCATGACCTGGATGGAACATAACGTCGCTGGGAACCAGGAAACCGGCGATGCGCTCGATAAGTGGCATGATCGTTTCCCTGATCGATTCAAATTCCACATCGACTTTGGGGCCATTCAGCACCCGCCAGAAGACCATGTAGGAAAATAAACCGATCAGCCCAATGATGTACTCAGCTTGCTTTGCCTGCGCTATGTGAGCCAGCATTCCCATACCACGGACCTCCAAATTTGAGTTTTTGACTAAATCTACTCATGAGAAGTACAAACACTGTGCCACCCTGAGGATATAGCGCCTGCGATTTTAAATTCGTTGATATATCCGATAGTTATGAAGCAAGTTGGTCGTTTGTCGGGAGGAGCGGCAGGCCTGGAAAAGGGGTTGGTGCCGAATATTTCTACAATTTGGCAATCCCGGGCTGTGGAAAATATCGACGGGGTAATTATGTGTAGAATTTTTTCCCGGGAGCCGGGAGGCAACCTGGCGCAACGCCGTGAGTTCGGCGCCTTTGTAATTGAATAGTCAGAGCGTATACCCGGCATGGGCTATGCTGGAGTATGCCAGGAGCCTCTTTATGTCCTTCTGAATGAGTGAGACCAGGTTTCCGAAAGTCATCGAAAGAATAGAAAGCACGATCAGCAGCTTTATCATTCCGGGGCTCGCCCCCGCAGAAAATCCGGTGAACCTTATTATCATTGCTGCTGCGGCCATTTTGGATGCCGTTGCAATGTAGGTCGTGACCTGGTTTGCAGACCCCTGGCAAACGTCGGGCGCCCAGATAGGGAAGGGGAACAGGACCAGCTTGAAAAAGAAACCGGACAGGGCCGGTATCAGTCCGATTATCGCCGCGGGCTGGGTGATGATGCCCGGCAGAGTCCTGATAAGTTGCGGAACGTAGGTCGTATGCGCAATGCCGAAAAGCCCGGGGAGGCTTCCAGCAAGGTGGAGGCCAGTGGATTCTTTGAGTGGAGCCGATATAGAGGCGCTATCTTTGCGTAGTCCTTTGCCATTTCAATCAACCGCATGGAAGCCTGCCGGTCGAGTAAACCCACAGTGGGCGGTTTCTGCCTGATAATGTCGAATGGAATGCGCTCGTCACCGGCGCACTCCAGGATCATATCCAGGCTCTCTATTGCAAGGAGACCTTGATGATCGTCGAATATCTTTATTCCCGATCCTTTAACATATTTACAGCACGAGGCAGATTGTTGAACATCTGCAACGGCCACCACCCGCAGGCCGGAGGATTGGATGGCTGTTAGATCTTTCATAATAGTCCACCAGCAGGAGCCGTTGAGCACCATGCCGATGTCGAACTTTCGGCTTTTGGAGGAAGTTGCAGAACTCACGACGCATGCTCTCTGATGGTGGAACGGATGGGGTCCCCAGATTGAGAAACCTGGCGCCGTCCTTTAAAATGATTAAGCCCCCTGAAGCCTGAGGCTCAACTGGCATGGACCTGAAAGGGAGATTTATGTAAACGATATAAATTCTTTTCGAACAGGTCAATACTCGTCAGGTAATCCGATTTTTCCCATTCCGGTTTGTCCTCATAGAAAAGCGGACCGGGAGAACAGGCGCGTAAGAGCATAGTTGCACAGAGAAAAGCAAATTATTTTCGGTTCACAATCGGGCATATTGTTTTTCGCTTATTTACATGCGTTTGATCGTTATTGCGACACGCTCCCAGCCTGAGTTTTCGGTGAAAACTCAGGCTGGGCTGCTCCGCTCGGCAGTCAGGCTGTTGAGCCAACCGCTGCTGAAGTGTGAGGCCATGGGCAGAGGAGAGAAGCTTTTTCGACATGCTCGGTCGCCGTCGGGTTCAAGAAATAGAACGCCAGATTAATTACTGGGATGCCCATTAGAATCCCGATCACCGGCAGAAAAGTAACCCCGAGTGCCATGAAGCCAAGTCCGACCACTATCAAGGCCAAACCGACGACCATACCCGCCAACCTGTCCGGAATGCTTATTGTCCTTTCCATTTTCGTACCCCTTTCTGTAATTGCTTAAATTCTGTTCGATGTTAAATCCACTCAGAGATTAATACAAACACCGTGCCACCCTGAGAATGCCATCTCTTCGAGCTTGGAATTAGTAGAGTTATTGAGCAGTTATGAAAATTGTCGAGCGTTTGCCCGAAGGAGTGGAAGGCTTGGAAATGGTGTCGGTGCCGAATATTTCTACAGTTTGGCAATGCTAAGCTGTAGAAAATATCGACAGCTAATTATGTGTAGAAATTTTAAACAACCGGTTTTGCAGCCCTCCGTCTTCCGTCCCCTGCCCTCCGTCCTCCGTCATCTGCCCTCCGTTTTCCGTACGTCCGGTAAAGCACCTGGCGGAGGTGGTCGAGTTTTTAAACGGCCGCTCGGACCTGTCCGTTTTCAAAACGGACCTCGATGCGATATGGAAATCGGAAGCCCCGGGCGAGCTGGATTTCGAAGACGTAAAAGGCCAGGAGCACGCGAAGCGCGGCCTGGAAGTCGCTGCGGCGGGTTCTCATAACGTGCTCATGATCGGGCCCCCGGGGTCGGGCAAGACGATGCTCGCCCAGCGCCTCTCGGGGATTCTGCCTCCGCTTAGCTTCGATGAGGCTCTTGAGACTTCCAAGATATTCAGCGTGGCCGGGATGCTCAACAACAACCCCCTTGTCGTAAAACGCCAGTTCCGCGCCCCCCACCACACCATCTCCGATGCCGGTCTCGTGGGAGGCGGGCACTTTCCAAGGCCCGGCGAGGTCAGCCTCGCTCACAACGGGGTGCTCTTTCTGGACGAATTCCCGGAGTTCCGGCGAAGCGTTCTCGATCTTTTGCGACAGCCGCTTGAAGACGGGCAGGTGACGATCGCCAGGGCCGCAATCGCCCTCACCTACCCGGCCAGATTCATGCTCATCGGGGCAATGAATCCATGCCCGTGCGGCCATTCGGGCGACCCGGTAAAGCCATGCACCTGTCCTGCGAGAGCAATAGAAAGATACCGGGGCAGAATCTCCGGCCCCATCCTCGACCGGATCGACCTGCAGGCTTGAGTTACTATTTTCACCTACGCTTTGAAACGGCGACGTGAAGGTACATGACCGATGACTGCTTTCTTCAATTAGATCAATCGCCGAAAAGAGCTGCGGACATGTTCCGCCGATGTTTTTCAATCGCTGGTGGCTTGAGGTGTGGTATAAAGCAGCTTAATCTTGGAGTGTCAAGAGTTCGAATTCTATCGTAAACACTCGGGAGGGGATGCAGCCTGATGGGACATGGTCGTATTGAAAACAAACAAGACATATTAAACATTCTCCATGCGAATCGTAATCGCCTTCAGGCTCTTGGGGTGAAGAGGATCGGTTTGTTTGGTTCTTACGTTCGTGGAGAGCAACATCCCGGAAGCGATGTCGATCTTCTCGTGGAATTCGAAGCCGGCCGAAAATCGTTCGATGCGTTCATGGAGCTTGCTTTTTGCCTCGAAGCAATCGTGCAGCGCAAGGTTGAACTTGTTACCGTGGAGTCTCTCAGCCCCTACATTGGTCCATACGTCTTAAGAGAGGTTGAATTTGCCGCTATCGCCGCTTGAATACCTGCGACACATTCTCGATGAGGCTGATTACCTGCTATCGCAGACCGAGCAGTTGGACAAGAATTCCTTTTTGCAGAGTGAAACTCTGAAGCGGGCGTTCGTTAGAAGCATTGAAATAGTAGGAGAGGCATCCAAGAAAATTCCCAGTGAATTGAGACAACGCTATCCGGATGTAGAATGGCGTGCGATTACTGCGATGAGAGACCGGTTAGTGCACGGCTATTTCGGAGTGGATTACGATATCGTATGGGACGTTGTTCAGAATAAGATACCGCAGCTTCGACAAGAGATCCAGGAGATATTAGAAAGAGAAACGTAGTGCGCAAGGTGCTGTTTTATGAGTAGAACTTGTCGGAGGACTCCTGACAAAATTGCAAGTGACGGCAAGAAAAGTCAAACCATGGGCAAAACCGAATTACTGAACTAATGATTTCTAATAGTTAGAGTACATGGCATTCGCGATATGGTAGGATAAACGACAACTTGGGTTGGTCAGACCCAATGCCGACCCAATGCCGATCAGATGAAACCGAAGCACCTGAAAAGATTTTGCCAACTCGATCCCGCCTGCCAGTCCATCCTGGACCAGGCGGTCCGGCAGCTCGGCCTTTCGGCCCGAGCCTACCAC
>Ga0326728_10003745_pt1 | contig 46361 bp, 41 predicted proteins | sample MB3enrmetagenome_FD_207602 | JGI IMG/M metagenome (GOLD analysis project Ga0326728, IMG submission 207602) | Lab enriched peat soil microbial communities from McLean, Ithaca, NY, United States - MB31MN | ecosystem: Environmental > Terrestrial > Soil > Wetlands > Peat | place: USA: New York...
AAGCGCTCGTTCGACAATAGAGCGGTGATCTGGCGCGGGACTGGATTGTCCGGTGCGTTTGATTCCATTCCTCCGTTGTCTCAATTCGTTGGCGGGAGCGCTGGCGGGGAACTTCGGAATTCAGGCTAAATCTAACTTATTGGGTGGTCTGAAAAACGGGGTCCATTATAATCCGACGCACGCAATCGCTATTTCTCTGGCGGGTAAAGATCCAGCGAGCGGCACCCATTTACCAGGTCCATTTCTCTCGTTGTGTAATCGGACACCTTCTTGTCAATCGTTGATCTGTAGACCCTGAGACATGGGTCAACGCGCTCGAGGCGTACTCGCATGGCAAGAAGATCAATCGCCTCTAACTGCTTAGAGACGTCCGCGGACAGCGCCTGCACCTTGTCATAGCATGCTGATGGTGGTTCATAGAACTGAATATCGCTACAAAGGAGCTTCATCGCCTGCTTCAGTGAGTCTTCTGACATTCCTGCTGTTTGACTAGCGCTGGCCATATTGAAGTGGCAGTCTCGCCACCAACGAACCCAATTGTCGGGCTTGTCGAAAGAGCAAAGCGTAGACGGCTCAAGAGCAAGCGTCAATCTGGAATAAACGCTGAGGTCACCCGATAGGCTCTCGAATCTCGCCCTCATTTGCTCGAATTGCTTTCTTGCGAGCGCATGTTCAGGCGATTCTGCGGCTGCCTTTGCGACTGGAGCTGTAGCTCTCTTTGCACCCGTTGTGGGGCCAACAGACCTTGTGGTGTCCTGTGCGTACAGGCTAAGCACCGCAGTCAGCACGGCAATTGTCGGCTGGCCCATAAACCCTGTCCTCCGTCTATCTTTCCAGTCAATTTCTTTCACGTCGGCCGTTTTCCAGGGCAGCCTGGGGCCACGGACGCGACTCCCTTGACGGCTAACCATGGGAAGATGTCCACATCCAGCATCTTGGCGATCGTGCCGCAGATCCGGCTCAGGTTTTCAGCCAGAGCCTCGTCAGCCATCCTGACTGGTATTCTCCCGCTTTCCATGGCTTCTACGAGACTTTTCTTGGTGTAGGCCAACCCTACCAGCCGGTCACGCGCCAGCGGCGGGCAGGTCGCCATTCGCAACATCGGCAGAATGCCTGGATGCTCTTTCAGAACCTCGGGCGTGATCGCGGTGAGGTCCTTGGTCATGAGCAGGCCCTCTTGCACCTGCTTGGTGGTCTCCAGCCGGGTTTCACGGTACGCCTTCGGCGCAAACTTGGTGAACCACTTGTTGAAGAGGTCAACGCTGGCCTGAATAACAGCCTTCCAGAGGTGCGGTTTGTCGCAATTGATGGACATGGGCAACCCACCCATGAGTTTACCTCCCAATCACCACTCGCACGCCGGCCGGCCCGACCTCCAACCGATCAATGCGGTAGGCCAGACCGAAGGGCTCGTCGATCTGGGCCTCCGGGTAATAGAGCCACACGATCTTGCGGATCAGCCAGTCCAGAACGGCGCCGCTCAGCACCAGCCCGGAGATCTCCAGGCGCTCGATGTTCACTTGCGCTTTGCCGCCGCCCGAGCGGATGCGCGCGTCCACCCGTATGGACCGCTCGCCGCCCACCAACCAGGCTACGACGGCATTCAACGGCTCGCCCTGCGCCTGACGGAGCTTGGGGAAATCGACGTAGGCGTAGCCGATGGCCCGCCCCGGCCCCAGTTCCACCCATGGCTCCCGCAGCCCCGCGGGCGCGACCGAGGCAAGCTCCGCCCGCACGTAAGCGTTCAGCTCGGCTGGACTCAACGTCACCGTGGCTCCCGGCTGAAGCCGTTCCCCTTCGATCAGCGCGACCTTTCGCCGGGCGCTCGCGGAGTCCGTCCCCGGGGCGGCCAGCGCCGCCAGCGCGAGCAGAGCGATCAGGTGACCCATGTAACCATACTGCCAAGGTTTTGCTCTGCCCGTGCGGCCGCTGCGATTTGACGCCCCCCGCTGGGTCCGATAGACTTGAGTTTTCGGCTTTCCTCAGGAAATCTCTGTTCGCATGGACCCAGGCTGGGTTGTGTCAAAGGAGGAGAATCAAGTGGCAGACGCCCGCAAGTTTATCTTTACGTCCGAATCGGTGACCGAAGGGCACCCCGACAAGATCGCGGACCAGGTTTCGGACGCCGTTCTGGACGCCGTGATGCAAGACGACCCCATGGGCCGGGTGGCCTGCGAGGTGCTCGTGACCACCGGGCTGTGCATCGTGGCCGGGGAGATCTCCGCCCGGCCGGATTGCCGGCTGGACATCCAGAAGATCGCCCGCGGGACCATCGACGAAATCGGCTACAACGACGCCAGCTATGGCTTCGACAGCGGGACCTGCGGCGTGATCAACGTCCTCCAGCATCAATCCGGCGACATCGCCATGGGCGTGGATACCGGCGGCGCCGGAGACCAGGGGCTGATGTTCGGCTATGCGTGCGACGAGACGCCGGAACTGATGCCGCTGCCCATCATGCTGGCGCACAAGCTGGTGCGCCGTTTGAGCGAAGTGCGCCGGGCGGGACTCCTGGATTTCCTGCGGCCGGACGGCAAGTCGCAGGTAAGCGTGGAGTACGTGGACGGCAAGCCGCGGCGCATCGACGCCATCGTGGTCTCCACACAGCACGCCGACATCCCCATCGAGGAGGTTCGCGCCGGGGTCAGGCATCACGTCATCGACCCGGTCGTTCCGCCCGAAATGGTGGACGCCGCCACCAAGTACCACATCAACCCCACCGGCCGCTTCGTGATCGGAGGGCCGCACGGCGACACCGGGCTTACCGGCCGCAAGATCATTGTGGATACCTATGGCGGCATGGGCCGTCACGGGGGCGGCTGCTTCTCCGGCAAGGACCCGACCAAGGTTGACCGCTCGGCCTGCTACATGGCGCGCTACGTAGCCAAGAACGTGGTGGCCGCCGGCCTGGCCACGCGCTGCGAAGTCCAACTGGCCTACGCCATCGGCGTCGCCGAGCCGGTTTCGGTTTCGGTGGACACGTTCGGCACCGCCGCCATCGACGAGCAGCGCATCGTCGAGCTGATTCGAGCCCATTTCCCGCTCACCCCCCGGGGGATGATCGAGCATCTCAGGCTGCGCCGTCCCATCTACCGCCGCAGCGCCGCATTCGGCCACTTCGGCCGGACCGAGGAATCGTTCACCTGGGAATCCACCGCCATCGCGGAGCTGCTGCGCGAGGATGCGCGGCTGGTGGCTTCCGCCGCCCAGTAAGGAGACTCCATGTCAGGCACTACGCAAAGCCCCGTCGCTTGCGACGTGAAAGATCTCGCGCTGGCCGATCTGGGCAAGCGCCGCACGGAATGGGCGTTCCAGTCCATGCCGGTGTTGCAGACCATCCGCAAGCAGTTCATCAAGACGCAGCCGCTGGCCGGGGTCCGCATCGCGGCCTGCCTGCACGTCACCACCGAAACCGCGAACCTGGCGGTCACCTTGCGGGACGGCGGGGCGAACGTGGTGCTATGCGCCTCCAATCCGCTCTCCACGCAGGACGACGTGGCGGCCACGCTAGTACGCGACTTCGGCATTCCCGTCTACGCCATCAAGGGCGAGGACAACGACAGTTACTACTCCCACATCCTGGCGGCCATCGACCACCAGCCACAGATCACCATGGACGACGGCTGCGACCTCGTCACCGTGCTGCACACCAAGCGCCAGGACGCGCTCTCCGGCGTGCTGGGCGGCACCGAGGAAACCACCACCGGCGTGATCCGGCTGCGGGCCATGTCCAAGGACGGAGTGCTCCGCTACCCGGTGATCGCCATCAACGACGCGCTCACCAAGCACCTCTTCGACAACCGCTACGGCACCGGGCAGAGCACCATCGACGGAATCGTCCGAGCCACCAACATCCTGCTGGCCGGCTTGAACGTCGTGGTGGCCGGATACGGCTGGTGCGGCCGCGGATTCGCCATGCGCGCCCGAGGCATGGGCGCCAACGTGATCGTCACCGAGGTCGACCCCACCAAGGCCATCGAGGCCCTCATGGACGGTTTCCGCGTCATGTCCATGAACGAGGCGGCCGTCATCGGCGACCTGTTCGTCACGCTGACCGGCAACAAGAGCGTCATCGCCAAAGAGCATTTCGAGAAGTTGAAGAGCGGGGCGATTCTCTGCAACTCCGGCCACTTCAACGTGGAGATCGATTTGGAAGCGCTGGGCCGAATGGCCAGCACGCGCCGCCCCATGCGCGAGTACGTCGAGGAGTTTGCCCTGCGCGACGGCCGCCGCATCTACGTGCTCGGGGAGGGCCGCCTCATCAACCTCGCCGCCGCCGAGGGCCATCCCGCTTCGGTCATGGATATGAGCTTCGCCAACCAGGCGCAAGCCGTCGAGTACCTGGTCAAGAACCACGCTTCGCTCGAGAGGCGCGTCTACGCCGTCCCCGAGGAGCTGGATAAGCGGGTCGCCCGCATGAAGCTGGAATCCATGGGAGTCAAGATCGACCGGCTGACGCCCGAGCAGGAACGCTACCTGGCAAGCTGGTCGGAGGGAACCTAGAACACCGCCATGGCGGACACGCAGAATATCAAGCACACACTGGAGATTACCGTCCCGGCGGCCGAGGTCGAACGCGAGACGGAACGGGCGATTGCCTCCATTCAGAAGAAGGTGCGGCTGCCGGGATTCCGTCCTGGGAAGGTGCCGCTGGGCCTCATACGCAGCCGCTACGCCGAAGACATCCGCCACGACGTGATCGAGAAGCTGCTCCCCAAATACTTCTACAAGCGCGCCGAGGAGGAGGGCTTGAACGTAGTCGGCACGCCCAACGTGACCGACGTGCATCTGAGTGCCAGCGAGCCGCTGCGCTTCAAGGCCACCTTCGAGGTGAGCCCTTCGATCGAGCTCCAGGAATACAAGGATTTAACCGTTCCTTACCAGGATCCGGAGGTCACCGACGAAGACGTCGACAAGCGGCTGGCGGAGATCCGCGAGCAGAAGTCGGAATACGTCAACGTAGATCCCCGCCCGGTGGCTCAGGGCGACCACGCGCTGGTCTCGCTCGAGAGCCTCTCCGGCGTCACCGGCCCGCCCATCAAGCAGGAAGAGGTCACGTTGCACGTGGGCGGCGAGGATACGGTCGCCGGATTCAGCGAGAACCTGCTCGGCATGACCCCCGGCGAGGAGAAGGAGTTCGAGGTCGTCTATCCGCAGGACTATGGGCAGGAGAAACTCGCCGGCAAGACCGTCCGCTTCCGCGCCCGCCTCAAGGGCATCCGCCGCAAGGAGCTGCCGGAGTTCAACGACGAATTCGCACGCGACCTGGGCGACTACCGGAACATGGAGGAGCTGCGCAGGGCCATCCACGCCTCCATCTTCGGCGAGCGCCAGTACCTGGCCCAGCAGGAAGCCCGCAACAAGCTGGTCGAGGTCCTGGTGGACCTGCACGACTTCCCCGTCCCCGAGGCCTACATCGAGCGCCAGCTCGAGTTCCAGATCGAGCGCCAGGTGCAAATGCTCGCCGAGCAGGGCATCGACGCCAGCAAGCTCAAGCTGGACTGGGAGAAGCTGAAAAACTCGCAGCGCGACAAGGCCGCCCGCGAAGTGAAAGGCTCGCTACTGCTCGGCAAGATCGCCGACGCCGAGGGCATCTTCGCCACCAACGAGGAAGTCGACCGCGAAGTGCTCCGCATCGCCAAGCAGGACCGGGAGCCCGTCGCCGCCGTCCGCATGCGCCTCGAGAAAGAGGGCGTTCTGCCCCGCATCGCCAGCCGCATACGCACCGACAAGGTCCTGACGTTCCTCTTCGAGCACGCCCGCAAGGTCGCTCAGGCCGAGCCGGTCGCCTAGCGGGACTGCGCCGCCCAGGCCTCTTCGACCCACTGGGGCGGCCCGGGCTCGCCTTTCGGCGCCATGCCTTTCGTGATCGACCAGCGGTGGATCCATGAGAAACCGCCGCGGCCTGCGTATTCCTCGGGGAGGCGATAGGCATCGTCGGTCAGCGCTTCGCGGAGCGAGACGAAGGTGTAACCGCGCCGCCGGAGCATGGCCAGCAGGTCCGGCATGAGGTCGGCGTTAAGCTGGCTGGCATGGATCAGCAGGATTTGCGGGATATCGCGGCCCACCACCTCCACGGCGCGCTGCTCGAAGAAAGCGACGATGGACTCCATGTAGGGAATGTATTCGCGCCTGACGCGCTGGGTGTATTGGGGCTGGGTGTAGAGCACCGCGAACTCGTAATCGGCGTCGTCCAGGGTCACCGGCGCGACGCGATAACCGTGCGCGTCCAAGAACTGCTGCAGTTGCCGCTTCACCTCCGGTGTGGGGCCGGTGAACAGGAAGGGATGGCGGTAGAACTCCAGTTTCTTGCCGCGGGCTTCGAGCGCGGCGCGCAGGACGGGCTCGCCGAGGATGATATCGGCGGTGTACTGCTCCAGTGGAACCTTATTGATGTTGAGGTGGGAACGGGAATGATTGCCGAGCTCGGCGCCCGAATCCAGCCAGAGATCGAGAATCTGGCGGAGTCCATCGGGGCCAAAATCGACTTGGCGGCCTTCGTTGACGAACCCGATGACGGGAATGCGCTGCTCGCGGAAAGGCCGCAGCAGCTCTTTCGTCATGGCCTCCACGCCGGCCAGAGTTCGAGGGCCGCCATCGCCGCCGCGTGGGAGGTCGTCGATGGTAATGGCGACCCGCCGGTCCGCCGCGGTGGCGCAAACGGCCAGGGCGAGTAACGGCAGAACGCGGGCGGCGAAGTGGGGCACTCTTCAGAATACCGGATTCTCTTCGCGCGACAGGCGCTCCACTGCGCGGGCGATTGGTAGGATGGATCTGGAGGAGCGCGAATGAAGAGATGGCTGTTGTATCCGGCGCTGTGGACCGCCCTGGCCGCGGCCGCCGTGCCGCCGGGCTATCAAGGCCAGCCGTACACCTCGGCGCAGGCGATTCCCGGGCGCCTCGAGTGCGCGCTCTACGACCGCGGAGGCGAAGGCGTCGCCTATCACGACGTGGATGCCGTGAATCATGGCAGCGGCGAATTGAACTACCAGCCCGGGCATTGCGAAGCCGGCGTTCCGGCGGCGATCTGCCATTTTCGGGAAGACGAGGGCGTCGATATCTCGTACACGAAACAGATGGCCGATTTCGCGCATCCCAACTTCTACTCGCCCGACGGGCGCCAGCTCTACATCGGTTGGGAAGCCGACGGCGAGTGGACCAATTATACGGTGGATGTGAAGGCGGCCGGCAAGTACAGGATCGTGGCCCTGTACTCGAAGGCGGCGAATACGGTAAAGTTCTCGCTGAACGGCCGGCCGGCGGCCGAGTGCCGTCTGCCCATGGATACCGGCGACTGGCACATCTGGAACAAGGCCGATTGCGGCGAGATCGAGTTTCCCGTCCCGGGGACTCAGTTGCTGACGCTGCACTACAACAGCGGGAATAACCTGGCCTATTTCGATTTCATCCCGGCCGGGCAGAGCGTGGGTAAGGAGGGTTGGAAAATGAACGGCTTCGTCACGCGCCGGGGCGGCCGATTGTTCGAAGGCGAGACGCCCTTCCGCTTTCTAGGATTGGCAACGCCGGACCTGTTCTACAACGAGGCCCAGTTGCTGCCCGATTACGGCAACCATTTCCCCGACGAGTTCGAGCTTCGGGATTCCCTGGAGACGCTGCGCCAAATCGGAGCCACCGCCACACGCACCTTCGGGCTCAGTGTGCAGAGTCCGCGGGATCGGGCCCCGGCGTTCATCCTGGGTCCCGATGGCCACTACAACGAGACCGCCTTCCGCACGCTCGACCTGCTGCTCGCGCTGTGCCACGAATACGGAGTGCGGCTGATCATTCCCTTCCTGGACAGCCATTCCTTCCAGAACATTCGGGGCTTCGACGAGTTCGCCGCCTTTTACGGGAAGCCGGGCGACGCCTTCTTCACCGACCCCCAACTCCGCGAGGCTTACCATCGCCTGATCCGCGACGTTCTCAACCGGCGGAACACCGTGAGCGGCCTGCTCTACAAAGACGACCCGGCGATTCTGGCCTGGCAGCCGGCCAATGAGCCTCTGCGCTACTTCCCCTATCGCGGCCAGCCGCAGAACGAGCGCATCATCACGGAATGGACGTTGGAGACCGCCAAGTTCGTCAAGTCCATCGACCAACGCCACCTGTTCCTGGCCGCCGGCGGGGACGCCGCGCGCTACCTGGAGAGCGACGATATCGATATTCTGAGCGAGCACTACTACCAGTATTGGGACCAGCTCAGAGGTGGGAGCGGCGATATCGCAGCCGCCCTGCTGCGGGATGCCGCGGCGTTTCAGGGCAAGAAGCCGCTCTTCGCCGACGAATTCGGCATGAGCGATACGCCAACGCTGCGGCGCTTCATCGAGGCGCTGATTTCGAGCGACGTGAGCGGCGGGCTATTGTGGGGACTACGGCCACACCGCCGGGACGGCGGATTCTACTACCACAACGAGTCGGGTTCCGTGTATGACTCCTATCACTGGCCGGGATTCGCCTCCGGCGCGGGCTACGATGAGCAGGCGGTGCTCGCCCTGCTGCGCGAGAGCGCCTTCCGCATCCGGGGCCTGGTGGCGCCGGAGTTGAAGCCGCCGGAGTTCGCGCCGGTGCTGCTGCCCATCTCTCCGCTGCGCGAACTGCGCTGGCGCGGGGCGACCGGCGCCTCGGGATACGACATCGAGCGGGCGCCCTCGGAAAAAGGGCCGTGGACGGTGGTGGCCGAGAACGTATCGGACGCCGTGGTGGACTCGGGCGACGTGATCGGATATGAGGACCAGTGGGAGGCTTTCCCGCCGGCCTCCGCCCCTGCGCTCTGGCGCGACTTGACGGTCAAGGGGGCCGGGCCGTTCTTCTATCGCGTGGCCGCACGCAATCGTGCCGGCCGATCGCCCTACTCGAACGTCGCCGAGTTCAAGTAGGCGGTATCGTTCCCTGCCCCTCTGAAGCGATTTCCCTTGACAATTATAGCTGGCAGATATATCTTAGAGATATATGAAGCCAGGCCAGACCGCCTACGTCATCCTGGGCATGCTCTCCATCCATCCCAACCAGTCCGGCTATCATATCCGGAAAACCATCGAATGCACCGTCAACTACTTCTGGAGCGAAAGCTACGGCCAGATCTACCCCACCCTCAAGCGGCTGGCAGCGGAAGGCCTGATTGCCGCCTGCCCGTCCACCTCCGCCGGCGCACGGCATCGCCAGGAGTACTCGATTACGGCTGCCGGGCAAGCCTGCCTCCAGGAATGGCTGGCCCTCCCTTACCGCGACCATCCGCCGCGCGACGAGTTCCTGCTGAAGCTGTTCTTTGGCGGGGAGGTCCCGCCCAGCGTCTTGATCGGGCATATCCGGGATTTCCGGGAAAAGAACCGGCGTCTGCTCGCCGCCCTGCTGGAGCTTGAAACCCTCGCCCACAAGCACAACGCGCAGCATCCCCAATTCCCGTTCTGGATGTTGACGCTCTCTTTCGGCCTCGCGCAGATTCGCTCCGCGCTGGAATGGAGCGAATCGGCGCTGGCGATGCTTTCCGCGCGCAGCGACTAAACGCGCATACAAGGAGAACCACATGTCTACCAACCTCCGTTCCCGCCGCGGGTTGCAGATCGCGGCCTGGGCCATCGCCAGCCTCTTCCTCCTCGGCTTTTTCTTCCCGCTCTTGGGAGCCTGGACCGCCGCCGTCATGGGCGCCTGGTTTGTGGGCACGCAAAGGCCCTGGCGAGGATTCCTGTGGATGATGGCTTTCAACTTCATTCCCTCATTGCTGGCCCATTGGCGCCCATCGTCGTGGCCTGCCGTGGAGTACCTGGGATGGATCCTGCTCGCCGCCCTGCTCAGCGTGTTGCCGTTTGTTCTCCACCGCCTGACCAGCCCGCGTCTGCCCGGCTTTCTATCCACCCTTCCCTTGCCGCTGTGGGGCGCGGTCTTTCAAACGCTGGCCGCGGCGTGGCTCCCAGCCGCTCTGGCGCCGGGCCAGCATCGGCTGCCCATCGGCGCCCGCACATTCCTCATTTACTGGTTCGCGGCAACCATCGTTTGGATGTGGAACCATGAGTTTCGCGCCGCCAAAATCGCCTGGAGCGCGGCCGTTTTCGGAGTGGTCTACGCGGCGCTCTTCCAACTCCCGCCGATCACTGCGCCGATTGCCTGGGCCTGCCTGGCTGGCGCTCTGCTCCTGGGCGGCTGGGCGCTTCTCCGCCCCTCCAAACCCCACACCGCCTGGGCCGATCGGCCGGAGATCGTTGGCCTCCTGCGAAGCCCCCAAACCGGCGACCCTTTACAAGTGGTCCGCGAACAGAACCGCGAAACTCTGGTCAGCCCATCCGGCGAGCGCTTCCCGATTCGCGACGGGATTCCCGTCTTTCTCACGCCGGAAGACCTCACCGGCGCCAACCGGAAGTACAACCACCTGTACGAGACCATCGCCGGCTTCTACGACGACACGCAACGCGTGGTGTGCGCCCTCGGCGGCATGGGCCGGGACGAGTACGCCATGAGCTATCTTGGATCGCTCGAAGTAAAGCCGGGAGATCTGGTGCTCGAAACCTCGGTAGGCACCGGTCTCAACTTCAAGTATCTGCCCCGCGGCGTCCAGCGCTTCGGCCTGGACCTCTCCGCCGAGATGCTGTCCAACTGCCAGGCCAACCTGCGCCGCTGGGAAATGGACGCCGATTTGTTCCGGGGCAATGCCGAGCGCCTGCCCTTCTCCGATGCCAGCTTCGACGTTGTGTTTCACTCGGGAGGCATCAACTTCTTTAACGACCGGGCCAAAGCCATCCGCGAGATGATTCGCGTCGCCAAGCCGGGCAGCCGCATCCTGATCGCCGACGAGACCGAAGAGCACGTCAAAGGCACCTACGAGCGCTTCCCCATTACCAGTTGGTTCTACAAGAACCGCCAGGAAGCCGTCGCCGCGCCGGTCGATCTGGTGCCACCGGAGATGCTGGAAGTTCGCCTCGAGACGGTGTGGAACAACCGTTTCTACGCGCTCACTTTCCGCAAGCCCCCCGCCGGATGAACTGGAACTCTGCTACTCTTATCAGATCCCGTGGGCCGGCGACTGCTGTTCATCTCCGAGCGCTACCCTCCCGATTGGGGCGGGGTGGCGGCCAGTGCGGCGCGCATCACGCGGGCGCTGGCGGCTCTCGATAACCAGGTCGATGTCGTCACCTGGACCCGAATGCTCGAGCCGGGCCAGGTGGTGCGGGAGGACGGCGCTCCCACGGTACACCGCCTGGGACGCTTCCGTGCGTGGGACACGACCATGCCCCACACGCACATCCTGCTGGACTGGCTCTCGGGCGCGGAGCCGTACGACGCGGTGTGGGGCCACTACCTGTTTCCGGGCGGATTCCTGGCCGCCTGGTTTGCGCGGTTGAACGGGATTCCGAGCGTGGTCAGCGTGCGCGGGAACGACATTGATCGCGACATGTTTCCCCCCGGCGATTTCGCGCGGCTCCAGTGGACTTTGCGGGAGGCCCGCCTGGTGACGGCGGTGACGCACGACCTGGCGCGAAAGGCGGGTGCGCTCGCGGGCCGGGACGACGTGGTGTGCCTGCGCAACGCCGTGGATACGGACGTGTTCGCACCGGGGCCGTGCGCCGACTGGGCCAAGCTGGGGATTCGTCCCGACGAAGCCGTGCTGGGCTTCGCGGGCGAGTTGCGCGAAAAAAAAGGCCAGCGGCATCTGCTCGAGGCCCTGCGCCAGGTCCAGGCATCCCGGCCGGCGTGCCTGCTGATCATCGGAGAGGTGCGTCCCTCGGAAGCGCCGCTGGGGAACCTGGAGGAGCAGCGCATCCTGATCACCGGGCAGCTCAAGGAGCCGGCCGAAGTGAACGCCCACCTGCAACTCTGCGACGTCTATCTGCAACCGTCGCTGTGGGACGGCATGCCGAACGCGCTGCTGGAAGCCATGGCGGCTGGCTGCGGCTGCATCGGGAGCGATGCGGGCGGCATTCCGGAGATCATCGAGCCGGGCGTCAACGGCATCCTTCTGCCCCGCTGGCAACTGCACCGGCTGGGGGAGGCGGTCCTGGAATGGCTGGAGGCCGCGCCCGAGCACCGGGACCGCATCCAGCAGGCCGCGCGGGCGCGCATGCTGGAGGAATTCAGCCTGGAGGACGAGCGGCGCCGGCTTCAGGCTCTGCTGGAGCGGCTGATCCCGAGCTGGTCGTAGGCGGCCACCAGCGCGGCGCCGGCCCGCTCCCAGGTGTGCGCGGCTTCGATCTGCGCGCGGGCTTGCAGCGCGATGCGCGACGAGAGTTGGGGATCGGAGCGCAGGCGCAGCGCCGCTTCCGCCAATTGGTCCACCGATCCCGGCTTCACCAGCAGGAAATGCTCGCCATCGCGGCCCAGCTCGCGAACCACCGGCAGGTCGCTCGCGATCACCGGCGTTCCCGCGGCCATGCTCTCCAGGATCTTCAAGGGACAGCAACCCTGGACCACATTGCGGTCGTTGAGCCCCAGCGGGGCCAGCGTGGCGTCGGATTGGTGGAGTTGATCGAGCAGTTCGGGCTGGCTCATGGGCCGCAGCACTTGCAGCCGGTTGCCAACCCCGAGTTTCGCTGCCAGATCCCGCAGCGCGCCGGTCCGGCGGTGGCTGCCCGCTCCAATGACGGTGAGAACGGCGGGCGCCTGCTGCGAGATCTGCGCCAGCGCGCGGATGGTGAGATCCACGCCCTGCCAGGGCGCCAGCGTGCCGAAGTAGAGCAGGCGGAAACAGTCGTTCGAGCGCGCGAACGGTTGAAAGCGAAACACGCTCAGGTCGACTCCATTCGGGATCACCACGATCTTCCCGAGGGCCACCGCGCGCTGGGAGGCCAGGTAATCCGCGGTGACGCCGCTGGGGGTCGCCACCAGGCTGGCCGCGTTCAGGCAGGCCCGCTCCTGCGAAAGCAGCTTCCGGTTGAGCTCGCGATCGTCGGCCGCGCCCGGGTAGTGGTACTTCAACTCGATCGAGGGCAGCCCGTTGACCTCAAAGATCAGCTTCGGCGCGGGCTTCAGGCGCAGCAGAGGCAGCCCCTCGAAGATCGAGCGGAACTGAATCGCCTGGAAACGGCGCGAAGCGAGCCAGCTCTCAAGCCCGCGCCGGAAGCAAAGCACCCGGTCAATGAGGCTGGGGCCGGTAGCTGGCAGCGCGGTGTGGATGACGCCGGGCCAGCGCTCCACCGGCGGAATCGCATCCGGGCCCGCGGCAACGGTGACCAGCTCCAGGCCGCCAAATGCCTCGCCGAGCAGGTGGGCGAAGGCCTCGATATGCGTCGCGGCGCCTTTGGGCGCGGGAACGGCATCGAAGGAGAGATAGGCGATCCGAGATTCCGCTTGCGTCATGGAAGCCGTTAGCTTAAGATAACCGGGAATAGGTAGCTATGGCTATTGACGCGGAGAAATTGCGAACCGTGGGCGTCTACGAAGCTCAGGCCCCGCTCGAGTCCGTGGTGGCCGACCTGGCGGAAATCGACAAGGCGGAGCAGCAGTTCGCTCAAGTCCGCAAGGCGAAGGTCCGGCATGGATTCCTGAGCCTGGGCATCGGGGTGCTCGGGATACTCTTGGCGGTGTTCGCCGAGGCCTTCGTGCTTGTGGGCGTGCTCATGGCTTTGGCGGGATTCGCCTGTGCGGTGATTCTGTGGGTTTCCGCGTACCGATATGGGCGCAACCTCAAGACCTACCGCTGGCGCTTCGAATTGCTGGGGCGGCTGGCCTCGAGCCTTCAAGAAGACAGCGATCCCAAGGCCCCGGTCAAGGTGTCCCTGGGGCTGAAAGACCGGGCACGTTTCCTAAAGGAAGAGGTCTGGCCGGTGCGGCCGCGCGGCAAACAGCGGTTCTCCGAGGACGACTGGCTCTCCATCCAGGGCCGGCTCCTGGACGGCACCGAGTTCTCGGAAACGATGCAGGAGCTGATTCGAACGCGGACCTACACCAATCCACGCGGCAAGAGCAAAACGAAGTGCCGTTCGCGGCATTTCATCGGTCTCCGGCTGGCTTGTCCCAAAGACTCGTACGGAGATCTGCGGCCACTGGAAGAGGGACTCAAGAAGAACCTGCGTCTTCCGGCTTCGGCGACGCTTCGCGGAGTGAAAGTGGGAGAGCAGGCGGTCTTTCTGAAAGTCCGTGTGGCCGAGGCCGCCGAGCTTTCCCAGGCCAACCTGATGCTCTTCCTCGGCCTCTACCGGGCGCTCAATCTCGCGCGCCAACTGCAAGGGCGGCAAAAATGACCCCATCCGATTGGACATGCCCGCGCCGCATCGGCTTCCTGTTCCCGCATCCTTGCGGCAGGACATCTCCCGACGGCTGCCCCGACTGCCAGAACGGCCAGATCCAGGATCCTTACGCCCAGAGGAAGGACCGAGCGGGCTACGACAACTACGGCGATTACGATCCCGCGGATTGGCCCGGCGCGGTGGGAGCATCCGGCCAGCCGCTGGATTTCACCGAGGCCGACGGCGAGAGCCTGGTGAAGCCGCAAGAGGAGTTCGAAGGCGACTTGACCGAGAGCTGACCGTGAGCGGGCGCTCCTCGGGCTTGTGGCTGGTCTATGCGCTGGGCGGCGGGTGGGGCCACCTGACGCGGGCGGCCGCGCTGGCCCGGGTTGCTCGCCGGCCGGTTCGCATTCTTACTAACAGTCCCTATGCGGGCGAAGTGCGCGCGCGCCTCGCGGAGTTGGATATCGTGGCGCTCGATCCCGAGCGGTCCGCGGCACGCGCGCGCCAGGAGGCCCTCCGCCACGTCCAGGCCTCCCAAGCAGCCTGCTTGATCGTGGACACGTTTCCACGCGGGCTGGGCGGCGAGCTGGCGACGCTACTGCCAGAGTGGGGCGCGCTGCGGGTCCTGATCCACCGCGACTTGAATCCCGCCTACGTCCGCGAGAAAGCGCTCGGCGAGTTTGTGCGCTCCAACTACGACCTGGTGATCCGGCCCGGTCCGGCTGAGGCTGCGCCCCTGGCCGGGTTGCCGCAGGTCAGAATGACGGCGCCGTGGCTGATTCGATCCGCCCACGAACTGCCGTCGCGAGAAGCTGCCCGCAGCCTGCTGGGCGTGGAAGCGCGGCAGTGCGTGCTGGTTTGCGCGGCGGGCAACCGGGACGAACAGGCCTGGTACGGGAGCCTGACGCAGGCGCTCAGTGCGGCGCTCCAGGGCGTTGCCGTTCGCTGCGCGTCGCCGCTTTGCCCGCCGGGTTGTCCAGCCGAGGCCTGGTTCCGCTATTGGCCGGCTATGGACTTGCTTTCGGGAGTTGACCTGGTGGTTGGCGGCGCCGGCTACAACACCGTGAATGAGTGCCTGGCCTGCGGCGTGCCGCTGATCGCGCGAGCCTGGCCGCGCAAGTACGATCGGCAGTCCTTGCGAGCGGCGGGACAAGCTGAAGCTTGTCCTACCAGCATCGACGAGGCGGTGGCGGCGGTGAAAGCCTGCCTGGCCAGGCCGGGGCGGACCGTTACCCGCCGCGAGTTCCCCAACGGCGCGAGTGAGGCGGTCGAGATCCTGGAAGCGCTGAGTGCTTGAGAGGAGAGGTATCGTATCACTATGCCGACTTTTCTGGAACGGTACCGGGACGGCGATTGCGTCGCCGTGTGGGACGATCTGGTGGCGCTGGGCGAAGGCGTCCGCGGCGAACTCTACTACGCCGATGCGGTGGCTGTGGCCGCGGAAACCATGCGCCGGGCGCGGCACAACGTGGAACTGCTCATACAACGTCTGGCGGGGATGGGATACCGTTTCATCCCGCCATCCATGGAGTACATGCCGGATCTCGACTCTACCATCGACCAGATGTCGCAGATGATCGGGGCAAAGCAGGGCGTGGAGATGCGGCCGTTCCTGGAAGTGTCCGCAAAACTCGCCAAAGAGAGGATAGGGCCGCTCCCGGCGAAGATGGCTGAGCACAGGGCCGCTCTAAAAGCCAAGATCGCCGCATCGTTGAAGAAGCCGCCGCTCAAGAATCCCGACGTCTTCGACCCGCCCGGAAAACAAACCGTGGCGCAGCTCAAGAAACTGGAAAAGGCGGCCGGAGGACCGCTGCCCATCTCCTTGCGGACCTGGTATGAGCAGGTGGGCGGCGTCTCGCTGATGGGATCGCACACCGTTCTCAATCCCAGGGACAGTGAGATCCCGGCGGACCCGCTGGTGGTGGCTTCTCCCCGCGAGCTTCTCGAGATGCTCGAACTCGAAGGCGGCGACGACAGAATCGGGCTGTGGATTGCGCCCGACGACTTGCACAAGGCCAATGTCAGCGGCGGCGATCCTTATACCATCACCATTCCGAATGCCTGCGCCGACGCCGAATTCGAGTACGAATGGCATCACACCACCTTCGTCAACTATCTCCGCAAGGCCTTCGAGTGGGGCGGCTTCCCCGGCTGGCAGCGCGACAAAAAGCCGCCGCGCGAGGCCATCGCCAAGCTCACCGAGGGGCTGCTCCTCATCTGATCGTGGCCAGGAACAGCGCATGACCCACGGCGGCTTCACAAAGCTCTTGGAAGACAAAGGCTTTCACGCCTTCCTGTGGACGCAGTTCCTGGGCGCCTTCAACGACAACGTCTACAAGATCGTCGTTTCCATGCGCGCGGTCCACGTGGCGGCGAACTCGCAATCCAGCAGCCTCTACCTCTCGCTGGCGGGCGCGGTCTTCGTGATCCCGTTTCTGCTGTTCTCCGGCTACTCCGGGCATCTGGCCGACGCCGTCAGCAAGCGCAGCGTTCTGGTCGGCGTTAAAGTCTTCGAAGTGTTCGTGATGGGGCTGGGACTGTTGGCCTTCTTCTCCACGCGCATCGAATTGATGCTGCTGGTGCTCTTCCTGATGGCTCTGCATTCCACCATTTTTAGCCCCGCCAAGTACGGCATCCTGCCCGAGATGCTGCCCGACGCCGACCTCTCGCGCGCCAATGCCTTACTCGAGATGAGCACCTTTGTCGCCATCGTGCTCGGCACTTCCATCGGATCGTTTCTGTTCGCCGCCTGGAAACATCAGCCCTGGAAGATGGGCCTGGTCATGATCGCGGTGGCGCTGGCGGGATTCCTGTGCAGTCTGCGAATCACTCGCGTGCCGCCCTCCGGCGCGACCGGACGGTTCCTCGTCAATCCTTTCTCCGAGGTAATCACCGGCACGCGCCACTTACTCCTGGAGCGTCCACTTACTCTCACCGTCGCGGGCATCTCCTATTTCTGGTTCTTGGGCGCGCTCTTCCAGATGGATCTGTTGCTGTATGGCAGCGAGGTCCTGAAGGTGAGCGATCTGAAGGTGGGATTGATGGTCACGGCGCTGGCCATCGGCATCGGCGCCGGCAGCCTGCTGGCAGGCCGGCTTTCCGGCGACAAAGTCGAGCTCGGGCTGGTCCCCCTGGGCGCGATCTTCATGGGCCTCTTCTGTCTCGCGCTCGGCGCCGCCAGCGGGTCGTACGCCGGCTCCATCGCGGTTCTGTCGCTGCTCGGACTCGCCAGTGGCTTGTTCATTGTCCCCTTAAACGCCTACTTACAACAGCGCAGCGAGAGGCACGAAAAGGGCCGCATCATCGCGACTAACAACTTCTACAACACCATTGGACTCTTGCTGGCCTCGGGAACCCTATGGACCCTCCACGACAAACTGCATTTCGCTCCCGATAAGCTGGTGATCGTCTTCGGCGCCGTAACGCTGGTCTCGTCCGTCTATGCGGTGCGTCTGGTGCCCGAGTTCCTGGTCCGGTTCCTGTTATGGCTGGCCACGCACACTCTCTTCAGAATCCGCATCCTGGGTCACGAAAGCGTTCCGGTCCGCGGGCCCGCGCTCCTGGTGGCCAACCACATGTCGCACATCGACGGGCTGCTGATCTCCGCCTGCTTGCAGCGCTTCGTCCGCTTCATGGTTTGGAAACCGTACTACGAGATGCCCGCGCTGCACTGGCTCTTCCGCCTCGGAAAGGCGATTCCAGTGGGAACCAGCGGTTCTCGAGACGTGGTCGCTTCCATCCGGGCCGCGCGCAGCCAACTCGAAGCCGGCCACGTGGTCTGCATTTTCGCGGAGGGCGCCATCAGCCGCACCGGCAGCCTGCTGCCCTTCCGCAGGGGCCTGGAAAAGATCGTGGCAGGGCTGGGCGTGCCGGTGATTCCGGTGCATCTGGATCGGCTGTGGGGCAGCATCTTCAGCTTCGAGCGCGGCAAGTTTTTGTGGAAGTGGCCGAAACATCTGCCCTACCCGGTCACCGTTTCCTTCGGCGCGCCGATGCCATCCTCGGCCGAGGCCCATGCCGTTCGCCAGGCAATTCTGGAACTTGGAAGCGAGGCGGCGGCATACGCCAAAAGCCCGGACGACCGTCTGGATCTGCAATTCATCCGCACCGCGCGGCGCAACTGGCGCAGGCTCGCGATGGCTGAATCCAGCGGCCGCGAACTCTCCTACGGGCGGGCGCTCGCGGCCAGTCTGTTGATCGCCAAGTGGGCTGCCCGCCAGCGGCCCGGCGAGGAGACCATCGGACTGCTCCTTCCGCCCTCCATTGGCGGCGCGCTGGCCAACATTGGTCTGACGCTGGCCGGGCGCGTGACGGTCAATTTGAATTTCACCGCCGGGAGCGAAGCCGTTCGCTCGGCCATCGCCCAGTGCGGCATCCGCACGGTCCTGACCGCCAAGGCGCTCCTGGAGAAGACCAAGCTCGAAGCGCCGCAGGGCGCCGTGATGCTCGAGGACCTGGTCCGCGAGGCAGGTCCGTTCGATAAACTGCGGGCCGCCCTGCTGGCTCGCTGCCTGCCCGCCCGATGGCTCGCCGCGCTTTACGGCCCCGGCGGCCGCACGCCCGATTCGCTCGCCACCGTGGTCTTTTCGAGCGGCAGCACGGGGACCCCCAAGGGCGTCATGCTGTCGCACTACAACCTGCTCGCCAACATTCGCGCCATGGCGCAGGTATTCTGGCTGAACAAGGACGACCGCATCGTCGGCGTGCTCCCGTTCTTTCACTCCTTTGGTTTCACGGTGACCATCTGGCTTCCCTTAGTAACTGGATGCGGCGCCTTGTATCATGCCAGTCCGGCGGATGCGAATAAGATTGGCGAATTGACGGCCCGGCATAAGGGAACGCTGCTCGTTTCGACCCCGACCTTCTGCGCGAGCTATACCCGAAAATGCTCGAAAGAGGATTTCGCGAGTCTGCACTTCGTTCTCGTTGGGGCGGAGAAACTGCGCGAACCATCGGCCCGCGCCTTCCGCGAGAAATTCGGACTCGAGATGCTCGAAGGCTATGGATGCACCGAGATGTCGCCGGTAATCGCGGTGAACGGCCCGGATTACCGGGCTGGCAGGGACTCTCAGCTCGGCAGCAAGCCATCCACTGTCGGACATCCGCTTCCCGGAGTGGCCGTGAAGGTGGTGGACCCCTCCACCATGCAACCGCTTCCACCCAACCAGGAAGGACTGCTCCTCGTCAAGGGCCCCAACCGCATGCTCGGCTATCTGGGCCAGGCCGAACGAACGGCTGAAGCGCTGCGCGACGGCTGGTATATCACCGGCGACATCGGCGCGCTCGACGACGAGGGCTTTGTCCGCATTACCGACCGGCTCTCGCGGTTCAGCAAGATCGCCGGTGAAATGGTTCCGCATTTGAAAGTCGAGGAGTGCATCTACACGCTCATCGGCGATTTCCGGTGCGTCGTCGCCGGAATTCCCGACGAGCAACGCGGCGAGCGCCTGGTGGTCCTCTATACCCGTCCCGACCTGCCGCCCGCCGAGTTGTGGCAAGCGCTCTCGGAGACCGGCCTGCCCAAGCTCTGGCTACCCAAGCGCGAGAACATCTATCACGTCGAAGCCCTGCCGTCGCTGGGAACCGGCAAGCTGGACATGCAGGCCGTGAAGGCCAAGGCCCAGCAACTGGCGGACGCGAGCGCCTAAGGTCGCACCTCTGCCGGGAGGCGCTCGAGCACCGCCTCGTAGACCCGAAGGGCCGTGCTCAGGGCCTGGGTCGCCTCATCGGGCGCGGGTTCCTCAGGATCGCCAGGATACCGGAACTTCCAGGCGTATTCCGTCAACGGGGCGGCCCGGCGGAGCAACGCCTCCAGGTCCTGGTCGATCCGGGCGCACTCCTCACCCAACTCGATCAGGTTGTGGGTCTTCCGAAATGGTTGGCCGTGCCACGTCAGGAACGCTTTCAAAGCCTTCTCTACGGCCTGTTGCGAATGGAAAACAATGTCCTCTACGAAGGGCGGTGTCGCCTGCGATTCGTAAGCTGCCGCAGCCAGGTCCTTGGCCGCCTTTGAAAGCCAGGAACGGGTTTCCGCAAGCAGGGCCGGGTCATGCGGCATGCAGGAGTTTCCCTTCGCGCAGGACCGTGGCCGGGAGCGAAGCAGCGACGTGCCGCCGGCCTTCGAATTGGCTGGCGGTCAAAACGATGACGTCGGCGGCCGTTCCGGTCCCCCACAGAGCCTCATAGGCGAGGCGGCTCCGGTGCCTCTCGGGCGGCGCATCGTCCGGCACGACGATCATCAGATCGTAATCGCTGTCGGGGCCCGCTTCTCCACGCGCGACGGATCCGAACAAGTAGATTCGTTCTGGACGGTAGGCGCGGATCAATCGCCGAACGACTTCGTGCAGCGCCGGGCTGTCCACCAGCGGCGCCTTGAAACTAGCCTGATTCTGTCGACGTTCCATATTGGCGGCTCGCACTGCCCTATGTGCTATCAGTGTGCCATACCGCACCCTCCGAGGTCGATCCCGTGGCAGCGCCGCTCGCCACCCGCTTGAGCAGGCTCTCGAAATCCGTTGTCCCCAGGCCGCGGTCGGCGGCCAGCTTGAGATAGGGCAGGGCCGCGGCATCCAGGTTCCAATAAGTTTTCGCTGCATAGGCGTCCACCGCCACCGGGTCGGTTCCGGCGACGATCGTCTTCTTCAACTCGACGTCCGCCAGGTTGCCTCCGGTAGGACCGTTGCGCATGAGCACCCGCCAGGCGTCGAGAATGGTGAGGGTGGGGCGCAGATAGTCCGCCAGGTCGGCCAGGCTTTCGTGGATGCGCTGGTGAAGCCGTTGCCGCGAGCCGCCCAGGATTCCGAACCAGTTCTTCATGCCCAGCGAGGCCCCGGTCAGGTTGTGGTGCTTGGCGATGGGGATGTTGATCAGCTTGTCGGCGGCCAGAAACGGCTCCAGCACCGGCCAAACATTCAGCACGCTGCCGTGCAGGTCCACCTCCCTGAAGAGCCTGGATTCGGGCAGGATCACGCGGGCGCCCTCCGCACGCGCCGCCTCCGCGATGCCGCTGCGCTCGAAGGCCTGCACTGGATCGTGGACCGGAACGTCGGTGACAACGACCTCCTTGGCGCCCGCTTCCATGCACATCCGCACCGTCTCGGCGACCACCTCGGGATTGGTATTGGCGGCCTGCTGCGGCGTGCGGTCCCAAGCGATGTTGGGTTTAATGACGACCACGTCGCCGCGCGCGACGAAGCGCCGCATGCCGCCCAGTTCCTGCATCGCCGCGCGCACCAGCGGGCGGATCTCATCCCCCTGGCCGACCACCAGTTTCGGAAGTCTCGCGTCCGTCGGCACGGCGAAGTTGGGTTTGCGCGGCGCGGCCACCGGCACTTCTTCGAGGCCGCCACGGCTGTTCAGCCACACGGCCAAGCCCGCAGCGCCGGCGCTCAATCCGCCCAGCCGCAGCAGCTTGAGCAACACCTCCCGCCGATCGGCGCGCGCCTCGCCTGCCATCATGCTAAGTTTACTATCGTGCGAGTGGTTCTGGCGCTGATCGGCTGTACGGCGGTGGCCGCCCAGATCGTGCTGATGCGCGAGCTGATGGTCGTTTTCTGCGGCAACGAGCTCTCGATTGGCATCCTGCTCGCGAACTGGCTGCTCTGGACGGCGGCCGGAAGCGCCCTGCTGGGCCGCATCGACCTCGCGCCGCGCAGGTTGGTGGCCGCGCTCGAAATCGCCGTCGCGCTTGCTCTGCCGCTCACCATTGTTGCCGTGCGCGTGAGCAAGCAGGTGTTTCAACGGGTGCCCGGGGAAATCCTGGGGCCTGGCCCGATGCTCCTGATTTCCTTCGTGGCGCTCAGCCTTTTCTGCGCGCTCAACGGCTGGCTCTTCGCGGCGGCCAGCCGCCTGTGCGCTCTCGAGCGGAACTCGACCACGGCGCAGGCCACCGGCACAGTGTATCTCTACGAGGCGATCGGCTCCGGCGCCGGGGGCCTGCTGGCGGGTATCGCGCTGGCGCGCTCGCTGGGAGCTTTCGACATCGCGCTGCTGGTGTCGCTCGCGAATTTCGCGGCCGCAGTGGGTCTCTTGTCGCGGTCGCCCATTCGCCGGTCCGTGGCCCTGCTGGCGCTCGCGGCCGGCTTCGCGGTATTCGTCTTTCCAGTGGCAGGCCCGCGGCTGGAGTCGTTCTCCCTGGCGCGCCTGTGGCGCGGATTGCATGTCGTCGCCGCGCGCAATTCGGTTTTCGGAAACCTGGTGGTGGCCGGGACCAACGGGAGCCGCACCCTTTTCGAGAACGGCCTGGCGGCGTTCAGTGCGCCCGATCCGGAAGAGGCCGAAGAGGCGGTCCACTACGGGCTGCTCGAACACCCCGGGCCGCGCTCGTTGCTGCTCATCGGGGGAGGCGCCAATGGCAGCCTGGCGCAGGCCTTGCAGCACGAGACCTTGCAGCGGGTCGATTACGTCGAGCTGGATCCCGCGGTGCTGGACCTCGCCCGCCAGTACTTCCCCAACTCGATTCCCGCGGACCGGCGTTTGCGGGTCCACCACACCGACGGGCGCCTGTTCCTCAAGACGGCGGCCCAAACCTACGACGTGATTCTGGTCGATCTGCCCGACCCGCAGACCGCGCAACTCAACCGCTTCTACACCCTCGAATTCTTTCGCGAGGCCGCGGCCAAGCTGGCGCCCGGCGGCGTGTTCTCGTTTCAGGTGACCGCCGCCGAGGACTACATCAGCCCCGAGCTGGCGGACTTCCTGCGCTGCCTTCGCAAGACCTTGCGCCAGGCGTTCCCCGAGGTGACCGCGATCCCGGGCGAAACGGTGCACTTCTTCGCGGCCGCGCGGCCGGGAGTCCTGCTCCACGATCCGCGCGAGATCGTCTCGCGCATGCGCCAGCGCGGTCTCCAGACCAGCTATGTGCGGGAGTACTTCATCCCCTTCCGAATGATGCCGGACCGCATGCGGGATCTCGAAGCGCAGATCGCGCCCCGGCCGGACACGCCGGTCAACCGCGACTTCGCGCCCATCGCCTACTATTTCGACACGGTGTTGTGGAGCAGCCGCTTCGAGCGCGCATCGGCACTGCGGAAGATCGCCCGCTTGCCATTCGGCGCCCTGGCCGGCGCGGTGGCGCTTCTGGCGCTCGTCGCCGCCGCGCTGCTGCGCCGCCGTGTGGCCGCCATTGCGGGAGCCTCGGTGGCCGCCATGGGATTCACGCTGATCGGGCTCGAACTCCTGATCCTGCTCGAATTCCAAGCCCAGCATGGGTACGTCTACCATCAGCTCGCCATCGTGATTGCGGCCCTGATGGCTGGAATGGCCCTGGGCGCCTGGCGTGCTTCCCTTGGCTCGGCGGGCCTGCGAACGCTGGCGCTGGTTCAATTGCTGGCCGCTTTCGCTGGCCTGGCGCTGTGCCTGCTGTTCGGGTCGCTCGGGCAGTTCGAAGCGCTGTTTCCCGCGGCGGCGCTGGTTTGCGGATTCCTGGGCGGCTACCAGTTCCCAGTGGCCAGCCGGGTGTTCTTCCCAGGCCCAACGCGCAGCCCGGGAACGCTCTACGGCTTGGATCTGGCCGGCGCTTGCCTGGGCGCGGTGGCGCTCAGCCTGTACCTGGTCCCGGTCTTCGGCTTCGTGAAAACCGCGCTGCTGATGGCCATCGTCAATGCCGCGCCGGCGGCCCTGCTGTGGACGAGTGGTCGCCGAACACCAGCGCCGTGAACATGAAGATATCGGTGTCCGGATCTTTCCAGGCGTCCTCGGGCAGCCCGGCTTTACGGCAGGTCTGTTGAAGGAACGTCAGGCGGTCCCATTTCTCCTCGACCGGGACTTGCGGCAGCAGCAGGCCCTCCTGATCGCCGCGCCGCATGACCAGGCCGTCCTTGCCGACCTCGATCTCCTTGACATCCAGCACGCGCCGCAGCGGCGACAGCACCGATATCTCGTACTGAAGCTGGCTCAATTCGGCGGGCTCGACCGGCGCGAAGCGAGTATCCCTGAGCGCGGCAAAGGACGCCACGTCTCGCACGGTTACGCCGAGCGGCTTCATGGGAGCGATGTAGCCGATGCAGCCCCGCAACTCACCGTGCTCCTTCAGCGTGACGAACGCGCCGCGCTCCTGCATCAGAGCTTCCGGCAGCGAGTTGCCCACGTCGTAGGCGCGGTGATCGCGAACCGCCGTCTCGACCGAGGCTTTCGCCACCTTCAGCAATTGGTCCCGTTCCGCCTGCGTCAGCGTGAACGGCGCCGCCGAGGCGTGCCCGCCGTTGGCTTTGATCAGCGCCAGCGCGCCGTATCCCACCACGCTGCTCCGGTCGCCCGTGACGTCGCCGGAATTGGCGTACTTCAGCAGTTTCGCCTCGGTCGCGCCCAGGCGCTCGGCGGCGATCATCGCCGCTATGATCGGCCCGCCTCCGCAGGCCTCCCACACGCGCGTCTCGAAATTGCGCGCCATGCTGAGGTAATCCCATTCCTGAATCGCCTTCAACGTCTTGCGGTCGATCATCGCCGCCTCGGCGTACGGATGATAGTGCGAGAGGTCGGAGCTGGCGACGATCAGCGTATTCGAGCTTCCGATCAGCTTCGCCAGCGCGAGGCCCAGCGCCCGGCAGTTGTCGTAGCTCTGGTCGCCCACGATGATGGGCACCAGCTTGAACGGCCCGCCCAGCGCGCGCTGCAAAAACGGAAGCTCGTCCTCCAGCGCGTGCTCGCCCCGCTCGCCTTTGGAGACGTGCCCCAGCGACGACAACTTGATCGAAGGGCTCATCCTGGCCAGCTTCGCGGCGAACTCTTTATCCACCAGCACGAGGCCCAGCGGCGTCGCGTAGGCGTCGCCGTCGTACACCGACGAGAACCCGAAGGCCTCGATGTGCGACGGCGCGATCACCACCACGCGATCGAACTTGCGCCCCTTCACCAGCGCGTAGGCATTGGCCGCCACGGCGCCCGAGAACTCATAGCCGGCGTGCGGGGAGATCAGCGCCACGACGGATCCCGAAAGCTCCGGCGCCGGCGCCGCGGCCAGAAATCCGTCCACCATTTTGCGAAGCTCGTTCGCATCCGCCGGATAGAACTGCCCCGCTACCGCCGCCTGCCTCACCTTCTGGCCGCAAGCCGCCGAAGCCAGCAGTGACAAAATTAAGATGGCACGACTTACTGGTTGCTTTTTCATGACTATTTCAATTCGCTTAAAAACTTACCCGTCACGGCCGCGAATTCCTCCGGTTGGTCGATGAACGAAAAATGGCCGGCGTTCTTGACGACCACCAGCCGGGCGTTGGGAAACGTTTCGGCGTACAGGCGGCTGGCCGCTTCCGGCTGCACGTCCTTCTCGCCGTGGATAACCAGCACCGGCGCGGTCGCCTTCTTCAGAGCGTCGCGGTAATCGTGCTGGCGGCCCATGCTGAGGAACAAGGCATGCACCATCCAGCCGCCCTGGTCCTGAATCTCCCCCTCCGGCGGCATCTTCATGCCCCTGGCTTCCGCCGCCGCCCGGTAGTACTTGCCGAACTCGGCGTTGAGCGATTTCAAGTCGTCTTCGGAGCGCCTGAAAATCGTCCCGTAGTTGAAGTACCGCCCCAGGAACGCCCCGTACTCGGGTCTCATCGCCTCGGGCAGCATGGTCTTCATCCTCTCGTACAGCCCGCCATCGGAGGCCGGCATCACCAGCACCTCCGCCGGGGCCACCAGGATCAGAGCCTTCACCCGGTCCGGGTATTCCGAAGCGTAGAGCGACGCCAGGAAGCCCCCGAACGAGTGGCCAATCAGGATCAGCTTGTCCTCCCCCAGCAGCTGACGGATCTTCTCCATATCGGCGATCTGCGCGCGCACGCCCAGCGCACGCGTGAGCGCCTGCATGTTCTCCCCGAAGTTCGTTGACGTGAACTTGTCGATCGGCCTGGTCGATCGGCCGCAGCCGCGCTGGTCGTAATACACGAAGCGGTAACTCGCCGTGAGCGGTTTCAGGCCCGGCCAGGCGCTGTGAGCCGGCATCCCCGGCCCTCCGTGGATCATCAGCGCATTCCTGCCCGTCCCTTCGAAGAAATGGAACAGGCGAACATCCTTGTCCACGGTCCAATAGCTTGGGTCCTGCGCCTGGGCTGCGGCGGCCAGCGCCAGGCCGGTCGCCAAGGCTATCTTCGTCATCCTTTCCATATTCCCGCGATCTCCTGCTGGCAATACTGGCACTTGCCTTTCTTGAGGAACATGCCCTCGATGGTAAACCCGGTGCGCTTCACCACAATGCGGCGGCACTTAGGGCAGTAGGTGTTCTCCGCCGGATGACCGGGCACGTTGCCGATGTAGACATAGTGCAGGCCCTCCGCGTCCCCGATGGCCTTGGCGCGCTCCAGGGTCTCCAGCGGCGTGGGCGGAAGGTTCTTGAGCAGATACTCGGGATGAAAGCGCGTGAAGTGCACCGGCACGTCCGGACCCAGCTCCGTTTTCACCCACCGCGCCAAGCCCTTGAATTCGGCGTCGCTGTCGTTCAGCGTGGGGATTACCAGATACACGATTTCGTTCCACATGCCGAGCTTGCGCATCGTCGCCAGCGCCTCCAGCACCGGCTTCAGCTCGCCGTTCACCACCTCTTTGTAGAACTTCTGGGTAAACCCCTTCAGATCGACCTTCACCGCATCCACCAGCCCGCACAGTTTCTTGAGCGGCTCCTGCTGAATGTAGCCTCCGGTCACTACCGCGCTCTTGACTCCCGCCGCGCGCGCCGCCCGGGCCGAATCCGCCACGTATTCGTAGAAGATCACCGGCTCGCTGTAAGTGTAAGCGATGGAATCGCAGCCGTTTTCCCGCGCCAGTTGGGCCAGCGTCGCGGGCGGCAGATACTCGGCGTGAACCTGTTCGGGCCGGGCCTGCGAGATATCCCAGTTCTGGCACATCTTACAATTCACGTTGCAGCCCGCCGTGGCCACCGAGAACGCCAGTGTCCCGGGATAGAAATGGAAGAACGGCTTCTTCTCGACCGGGTCGATGTGGGCGGCGCAAACGCGCGAGTGGACCAGCGTGTAGTAAGTGCCGCCGCGGTTCTCGCGCACGCCGCAGTAGCCGCGCTCGTGGTCGTCGATGACGCACTCGCGCGGGCACAACTTGCACTTGATCTTCTGATAGGGCAGCTTCTCATAGAAGCTGGCCTCGTGGATGAACCGCTCGTCGCCACTAACCGCGAAGCCGCACCGCGAGCAGGCGGCCATCGCCGCGAGCTTCATAAACGTCCTGCGGTCCGTAGGCATGTCAGAGCTCCACCCGGTCGATCCGCGCGGGATCGTTGGTCCCGATGCGGTGCGCTGCATCAGCGGCGGTGGCAATGTACTGGGGCGAACGGCGCATTTCCTGAAGCGATTTGTGCCCCATTTCAGCACGCTTGCGTTCCAGGATCTGCCACCCGGTGTAGTCCAGCGCCACCGGGTCGCGCGAGGCGAGCAGCCCGTCGAAGCGCCAGGTCCATTGCGGCATGTAGGACGGCCCGCCCTCGTACTGCGCGGTGACGGCGTCGCAGATGGCCAGCCGCATCTTCTGCCGGATGGGCGGCAACATGTAAACATCGGCGACATACGGGTCGCCCAGGTCGCTGTGGTACTTGTTGGGATTGTGTATGGCGCCGAACAGGTTCTTCAGCGCCATGGTGACTCCCACGATTCCGTGGTCCTTGAGCACCGGCAAGTTGATCACCGCGTCGCAGGTCCGCGTGAGGGTCTTCGCCAGCAGGCTCCCCGCGCGGCCGTACATCGCCAGGTCCTCTTCGTAGCCTCCCACGTCGTTCCCGAAGCAGCGCAGCTTGCCGGAGGCAGTCGCGATGTGGAATCCCGCGCTCTCCAGATCGTCGTTCAGGCGATCCCAAATCACGATGTTGCGCGCCGGCACGCCCGCCTGTTGCAGCCGCTCGCAAATCGCTTCGACCAGCGCCAGGCTGGTGGACGCCGCGCCACGCCCGGCCAGGCAGTTCACCTTGAGGCCCACAACCTCGTTGGGCCGGGCAATCGTCTTCCAGGCTTCCAGCGCGTTATCGCGATCGTAAACCGCCTGCACCACGCGGTCCAGCCCCTTGGCGAGCGCCCCGGCCGAGGAGCGCATCTGCGCATCGCGGGCGATGACGACTTTGGATTTCGGTAGCGGCGTGGCGGCCCGGGCCAGGCACATCCCCACGGCTTGCGCCACAAACGCGCGGCGGCTTGTCCCCCCCTGTCGACGCACTTCCACTCCCTGTTATAGCACCAGCCGCGCGACGATGGCGCGGGCCAGGGCCGCCAGCGGAGCCGCCGCCGGGTCGTAGGCCACCAGGCGCACGAAATAACGGCCCTGGCGAAACGTGATGCTCATGCCGCCGTAGTTCCGGCCGGCCTCGCCCAGCGCGATGAAACGGCTGCCCGAGGCCGGTTCGGATTCGAAGATTCGCCGCGCGGCCTCCGGCGTCCGCATCACATGGACGTCCGCCACAGCATCCAGCTTGTCCTGGTAGCGATAGCGCGCCGTCAGGGTTCGCTCGATGCCCGCCTGGATATAACGCTCCGCGTCGCCGTCCACATACTGCCACAGGTTCGCGGCCTCGAAGTTGCGCGTCGCGCTCGATTTCGCCCAGCCCGGTGCGTCTCCGGTCTCCGGCAGCAACCCCGCGCTCCGCGCCCTCCGCAGCAGAATCTGATTGGTGGGCGAACGGCTCTCTCCGATCGCGGTGACATAAACGGCGGCGCGATCCTTCACCGGGCAGGCGTATTCGCAGGCGCCGCAGCCCACACAGCGCTCTGGGGCGACATAAGGCTGCCGCACTTGCCGGGTCGCGCCTGTTGCGTCCGCCACTTCCGCTGGCCGTAGGTAGATGGCCTTAGGAGACGTGGGGCACCATTCCTCGCACACGATGCACTCGGTGGCCATCGCCCAGGGCAGGCAGCGCCCGCGATCATAGAACGCCGTGCCAATGCGAACCGGCTTCTCGCTTTCCGACGACCAGCCCTTTTCCTGCGACGTGATCCGCCTGATCGCCCCGGTGGGGCAGACCTGGCCGCACAGCACGCAGCCCGGCTCGCAGTAGCCGATGCGCGCCACCAGCACCGGGCTCCAGAGGCCTTCGAATCCGGCTTCGCCCAGGGCCGGATGCAGCGCCGTGTTGGGGCAGACCTTCATGCACTCGCCGCAGCGTATGCAGCGCTCCAGAAAGCCGCTCTCCGCAAGCGCCCCGGGCGGCCGTATGAGCCGGGGATCGGCTACCGAGCTCGCACGCAACAACGGAACCGCCACCGCGCCCGCCGCCAACGCCGCCATGGCCTGCCGCCGCTCGATCCCGGGTCCCTCCACGCTGTTCGACCGCCCCGGGAACCAGCGGAACTCGAGTCCAGCCTCCGGGCAGTTCGCGGTGCAGTTCAGGCACAGGTGGCACTCGGCTTTGCGCCACTGCGCCCCGGGGATCGGGTCGTCGCCGCCCTGGCAGCCCAGCAGGCAGCGGTTGCACTCGTCGCACTTGGTAGGGTGCTTGACCAGGCCCACAATCGACCAGCGCGACATCGCGCCCAGCAGCGCACCCAGCGGGCACAGCGCGCGGCACCAGAACCGCGTGATCCGCAGATTCCACGCCAGCAGCGTCGCAAAAATCAGTCCCAGAAAGAAGCCTTGCGCGAAGTGCGGCTGGCGAAAACTGGTCAGCGTATTCAGCCCTATGAAATGCAGTGCCTCGCCGAGATACTTCAGCGCCGTTATGTCGCTGCGGTAGAGCGAAGCCGTGACCGCATCCAGCGCGTAGGTCAGCCCCGGCAGGATCGATAGCGCTAGCGACCGCACCGTCAGCGAGATGGGGTCCAGGATGCCGAACAGGCCGCTGTCGAACAGCGCCGCCACCAGCAGCGCGATCAGCAAGTAGTACTTCAGCCGCTGCCACTTCCGGTAACGGTTAGCTTCGAGCTGCTGCTTGCCGGGCCGCCTCAGCCAACTGAAAAAATGGCTCAGCGTCCCCAGCGGGCAGATCCAGCCGCAGAAAAAGCGGCCCAGAAACAGCGTGGGGATGATCAGCGCCAGGCTCCACAACAGGCCGGTGTAGAGCGCGTGCGTCGTGAGCGCGTTGCCCAGCGCGACCAGCGGGTCGGCCTCCAGGAAGATGCTCACCTGGAACGGTAAGTGGGTTTCGCCGTGCGCCCCGCGCAGCGTGCCGCGGAATTCCGTCCTCGCCAGCAGGAAGACGAACAGCGCCAGAAAGGCGATCTGCGACCACTTACGGATTCTCGCGCCCGGCATCTTCACGACGGCATCTCTAAGATCACTTTGCCGGCATTGCCCGAGAGCATCACATCGAAGGCCCGCTGGTACTCGGCGAACGGGAAGCGGTGGGTCAGGATGGGGCGTATGTCCAGCCCGGATTGCAGCATCACCGTCATCTTGTACCACGTCTCGTACATCTCGCGTCCATAAATGCCCTTAATGGTGAGCATGTGGAAGATGACGGTATTCCAGTCGATCGAACTTTCCCCCGGCGGGATTCCCAGCATGGCGATTCTGGCGCCGTGGCACATGTTGTCCAGCATCTCGCGGAACGCCGCCGGATTGCCGGACATCTCCAGGCCGATATCGAACCCCTCGAGCATGCCGAGTTCCTTCTGGACATCGGCGATGCGTTCGGTGCGCACATCCAGGGCGCGGGTCACGCCGAACTTGCGCGCCAGTTCCAGCCGGTACGGATTGACGTCCGTGATGACCACGAAGCGCGCGCCGGCGTGCCGCACCACCGCCGCCGCCATAATGCCGATCGGCCCCGCGCCGGTGATGAGAACGTCCTCGCCGAGCACCGGAAACGTCAGCGCGGTGTGTACGGCGTTGCCGAACGGATCGAAGATGGCGGCCACGTCCAGGTCGATGCCCGGCGCGTGGTGCCACACGTTGGTCATGGGCAGCGCCAGGTATTCGGCATAGCAACCGGGGCGGTTCACGCCGATCCCTCGAGTGCGCGCGCATAGGTGCCGCCGCCCCGCCAGGCAGTTCCGACAGCGCCCGCAGACCACGTGGCCCTCGCCGCTCACCAGGTCGCCGGGGAAAAAATCGGAAACGTTCGAGCCGACCGACACGATTCGCCCCACGAACTCGTGGCCCACCACCATGGGCACCGGAATAGTCTTGCGAGCCCAGTCGTCCCAGTTCCAGATGTGCACGTCGGTGCCGCAGATCGAGGCGCGCAGCACTTTGATGAGCACGTCGTTGATGCCGATCTCCGGCATCGGCACTTCTTCTAACCACAAACCGGGGGCGGCCAGGCTTTTCACGAGCGCTTTCATAGCATCCCCAGGATAGGCCGGGAGAGCCGCTCGGGACAAGCCCGTCCCCGATTGGCCCCCTCCGCCCCGATGCTATAGTAGGCTCTGATGAACGCTCCCGCGAACCCCGTCCTCGAACTTTTCCACCAGACCGGCGCCTACTTGCGCGGACATTTTCGCCTCACCAGCGGTTTGCACAGCCGCGAGTACCTGCAATGCGCGCTGGTGCTCCAATATCCCCGGCACGCCGCGCAGCTCGGCGCTCTGCTCGCGGAGGCCCTGCGCTCGCTGGTTCCGGAGCCGGCCGTCGAAACCGTGGTTTCTCCCGCTCTGGGCGGCGTCGTCATTGGATACGAAGTGGCCCGCGCTCTCGGCGCTCGCGCCATCTTCACCGAGCGCGACCCCTCCGGCCACATGATCCTGCGGCGCGGTTTCTCTCTCCAGCCTGGAGAGATTACCGTGGTGATCGAGGATGTCGTGACCACCGGCGGCACCACCCGCGAGGTGGTCGAGTGCCTGGCCACCAGCGGCGCACGCGTCCTGGCCGCCGGCTCCATCATCGACCGCAGCGGCGGTCGCGCCGAGGTCGGAGCGCCCCGCGTCTCCCTCGCCACGCTCAACGTCGTCACCTATCCGCCGGAGCAATGCCCGCTCTGCCAGCAAGGCATCCCGGTGACCAAGCCGGGCTCCCGTCCCGCGCCCACCGCCTGATGCGCCGCATCAAGATCACCCTCGCCTACGACGGAACCCAGTACCACGGCTGGCAGGTTCAGCCCGCCCTGACCACCATTCAGGGCACGCTCCAGGACGTTCTCGCCGAAATCGAGGGCCGCCCCGTTCACGTCGAAGGCTCCGGCCGCACCGACGCCGGCGTGCACGCTCTCGCCCAGGCCGCGGCCTTTTCCCTCGACAATCCCATTCCGCTCGAAAACCTCCAGCGCGCCATGAACCGCCTGCTGCCCAGGGACATCCGCATTCTCTCCGCCGAAGAACGCGAAGCCGCTTTCAATCCCCGCTACGACGCGCGCGCCAAGACTTACGAGTACCGCATCTTTCGCGGCCCGGTCTGCTCCCCCTTCGAGCGCTGTTACGTCTACCATTACCCCTTCCCGCTCGACCTGGTTCGCCTCCTCGACGCCGCGCCCCTCTTCGAGGGACAGCACGATTTCTCCGCCTTCGCCGCCGCCGACGACCGCGACATCGAGGGCCGCTCCAAGGTCCGGACCATATTCTCCTCCCGCGCCCAGCTTGCGGGCGACCGCCTCGTCTATCGCGTCCGCGGCAGCGGTTTCCTCAAGCACATGGTGCGCAACGTAGTCGGCACCCTGCTCGAAATCGGCAAAGGCAATCTCGCCGCCACCGATTTCGAATCCCTCGCTTGCGGCCCCACCGCCCCCGCCCGCGGCCTCTTCCTCGTCGAAGTCGAGTACTGAGAGCCCGCCATGCTACGATGGCGTTCAACATGCCCAGTCTCATCAACGAGTTTCATCTCGTTCATGTACGGTGTACTGCAAAGGTATTGCTGGACGGAGGTGGTTCCAGAAGATCTTCCCACATCCTCCGGCGATCCAGGATGAGGGCTGCCGTGAAACTCGTCAAGTGCGTGGCGATTTGCGAGCTCTTGGCCAGCGTTGGATGTGGACCGCTTCCAGATCGTCAAGCTGTCATCGGCAAGTATGCCGCAAATCACGGCCAGGGCCTCGACACAATCGAACTGAAAGGCGACGGAACCTACCTTTACTATTTTCGCGGGAATGATGGCAAGGAATTCCGCAACGCCGGTGACTGGACCTTTCACCTTCAGGACGGCAAACCACGGATCACGTTCAACCGCTTCTGGTTCGGGCTCACCGAATATGGCCACGGACCTGGGTACTGGGATGTGGAAGTGGAGAGAACATGGCGAGGGCAGCCATGCCTGTGCCTCGATCCGGACTTGAGCTACTATTACATAAAGCAACCGAAGTAATCCGCCATGCGGTTCTGCGACGTAGTTCTGCGCTGTGATCGAGGGTGCAACGGCATCGTACATACATGAGTGGGCAAAGGGAACACGATGCATAAGGGCGCGCTAAGCGCCGGCCGGATAGAATGGTCCTGCCTGTATCCGGAGCCCGCAGGCCGCAAATGCCGACCATCCGAGAGTGCCAATGGAACTTGAGAGAATAGCGCGTTGGGTGCTCTCAGCGACAGCCGCTTTGGTCCTGTCTCCTTTTGTTGGGCTCCTGACCATAACAATATGGACCTACGCCGGCGGCGGCCCCAACGTCGTCGGGGTGGTGATCCTTCCCTTGCTGGTGAACGTAACTGTATTCCTCCTGATAGTTTGGAAATCGGGCACCTATCTGCACAGGCTTTTCGACGCTTGCCGGAGGCTTCCCCAGCCATTCTGCTTGTCCATCGAGCTCGGCTCCTTAGGCGCCTGCCTGTTCGGTGGCGTTATGCTAACCGTCATTCTGGTGCTCGGGCACACACGCCCTGCAGGTTGGGAGTTCGATCGTATACCGCTCGTGGGGGCGCTAGGATTTGCCGTCTTTTTCACTGCGGGTCTGTTGATCGGCCTTCTTGGACGGCGGAGGAATCGCACGGCTGGGCATTCGTCATAGCCCTCGACCGCTCCCGCGCAGATTAGCTCCCAGCCACAGGCGTGAGGCGTAGCGAGACGGTGGGGCGCACGGTTTTGTAGGCTCGCTTCGGGCTTCGCGAAAGACTGGGTTCGACCACCAAGGAGCCATCCCTGTCAGTCGCCGGCCAAGTCCTGTCTAGCCGCCCGCCATGCTACGATGGCGTTCAACATGTCCCGACTTTTGACCGTTCTTCTCCTGGCCGCTGCCAGCCCCAACCTGGGCCTCTTCGAAGCCGCCAACGACGTGGGCCTCACGCCGCGCGCCGGCCGGGTCGAGTTCGACTCCGCCAGTGCGGAATATCGCATCACCGGCGGCGGCGCCAACATCTGGGGCGCTCAAGACGCTTTCCAGTTCGTTTGGAAGCGGGTTTCCGGGGATTTCGATCTGGCCGCGGACATCGCCTTCCTCGGCTCGGGCGCGGTCGCGCATCGCAAGGCCGCATTGATGATCCGTCAGAGTCTCGATCCCGACGCTCCCTATGCCGACGTCGCTCTGCATGGCGATGGCCTCACCTCTCTGCAATTCCGCCCCGCTGCCGGCGCGCCCACCCAGGAGATCCAGTTCCCGCTGAAGGCCCCGGCGCGCATCCGCCTGGAGCGGCGCGGCGACCGCTTCGTAGCCTATGCCGGCCTTCCCGGCCAGCAGCTTCAGCCCGCCGGCCCGGCCACCGTGGTCCTGAAGGACCCCGTCTACGTCGGCCTCGCGGTCTGCTCCCACGACGCCTCCGTTCTGGAGACCGCGGTATTCTCAAATGTGACCGCCCAACCGCCGCCCCCGCCCGTCCGCAGCAAGCTCTCGGTGTACGACCTGAAATCCGGCCACATCGACGTGATCTACTCGGCCGACCATGTCTTCGAAGCCCCTAACTGGTCCGCCGACGGCACGTATCTGCTCATCAATTCCCAGGGCGCGCTGTGGCGCCTGCCCTTGGACCAGAAGCCGCTGGAACCGCACAAGCTGGATCTCGGCCCGGTCACCGGCTGCAACAACGACCACGGCTTCACCCGCGACGGCCGTCGCCTGGCCGTCTCCGCCCGCGGCGCCACGCCCGCCTCGCAGGTCTACGTCTCCGCCTCCGACGGCAGCGGCGCGCATCTGGTCACCCCCAACTACCCCAGCTATTTCCACGGCTGGTCGCCGGACGGCCGCTGGCTGGCCTTCGTGGGCCAGCGCGGAGGCGTCTTCAACCTGTATCGAATCCTCGCCGATGGCAGCGGCCCGGAGCAGCGGCTCACCTCCGCGTCCGCGAGCGACGATGGTCCCGAGTATTCGCCCGACGGCAAGTGGATCTACTTCAACTCCGACCGCTCGGGTAGTTGGGATATCTGGCGCATGCCCGCCGATGGCGCGGGACCCGGCGACTCCCAAGCGCAGCGGGTCACCTCCGACGATTACGAGGATTGGTTCCCGCACTTCTCGCCCGACGGCAAGTGGGTGGTCTTCCTCTCTTTCAAGAAGGGAACCCAGGGCCATCCGCCCAACCAGGACGTCGTTCTGCGCCTGATGCGCGCTCCCGGCGCGAAGTTGAAGCCCGCCCCCATCCGCGTGCTCACCGGCTTGTTCGGCGGCCAGGGCACCATCAACGTCAACTCCTGGTCGCCCGATTCGAAGAAGTTCGCCTTCGTCGCCTACGAGTTGATCGGGCCCCCTACCGCATCGCGATAGGCCCGCTATCGCCCAGCATTTCGAGCAGGCTCTTCTTCACCTCATCCAGCGCGGGCAGCGATTTGGCCACCGTCACTTTGCTCCCCAGCGCTTTGGCCAGCCCTTCGGCGAGAGCTTTGTGCTCCGCGCTCCGCACTCGGATCTCCTTGGGGATCGCTCCGGTGGTCTCGACGGCTTGCAGGATGGCGTCCGCCAGCAGCTCCCCGGTTGTCTTTTCGGGCATTCCGGTAGCTGGCGGAAAGGCGAATCCGTTGCCGTGGTCCACTACGATCGCCAGCCGTATGCATGCCGGCCGTTCATGGGGCCCCCCCACCCGCGCCGCGGTAAAGAAGTGGTCGGCCTCGATGGCGCCCCCCGGGCCCGGCTGCTTCTCCAGAATCCTCCGGATACGCTCCTCATCCAGCGCTACCGGCGCCGGCGTCGTCGGCGCCGCCTTCGGCGCTTCGGCCGGGCGGAGGTCGTACCCGCTCTCATCGTGCTCCACCAGCGGATAGACGTTCTCCCGTTCCCAGAAATCCGGACAATCGGGTCTCGTTAGAACCTGGCAGAAAGCGGCCATGGCGTCCAGGCAGCCCACCAGGATGCGCCCCTCGCCCTGTGTCACGTACCAGGGCTGATATCCGGGGCGCACGCTTCGGAACCTCGGGTAGAAGCTGCCTCTCACTGTCGGGTAGGCGGCCGCGTCCAGCAACTCGCGGTCCTGCCGCGTCAGTTCTTTTCGCGGCACGTACTCCACCGAGAGCGAGCGCTGTCCGGCGAAGAAATCTCCCGCGCTGATGCTGGCCGACCTTTGCAGTTTCTGGAAGAAGTGGAACCCTTCCGCGCCCAGGTAGACCATCACCGCGAAGACCTCGCCCAGCCTCCCCATTACCGAGCACGCGTCGTTCTCGCCGCGCACGGCGTCGTGCACCAAGACCAGATTGGTCTCCGCCAGCCTGGCCCACGGCTGGTGGGCCGCCAGTTCGCCCGCCAGGCGGCACAGCTTCAGGCCCGTCGCGCGAGCCAGCGGCTCCTCCCCCGTCAATTCTGCCGCGAAGAAGCACTTCGCTTGCGCCGCGGACGCCGGTTTCTTGCTCTTGGCCATCCCTCGTTACCCCGCCTTCCCGCAGCCCTCCGCCCCGGCGCCCACCCGGCGGTGGCGCGCGCCCCTCACGAACTCGGTGTAACCTTCGCCGCGGGCGGCTCCAGGCGCCGCGCGCGCTTGGATTCGTACATCCGCCGGTCGGCATCCGCCAGGCTGTCGCGCAGCGGGCGGCCGGCGGTTGGCGCGATGCCCCAACTGAACCGGATCGTCGTCTCCCCGTGCTGCCTTATATGGAAGGTCTTCAGCCGCTCCTCGATCCCCAGCATCCGCGACTCCACCAATCGCTGGTCGAGCGTGCGGAAGAAGAGTACGAACTCGTCGCCTCCCCAGCGGAACGCCAGGTCCTCGTCCCGCACCGAGTTGATCAGCAGGTGCCCCACGCCGCGCAGGATCTCGTCCCCCACCAGGTGCCCGAACATCTCGTTCAGCACCTTGAAGTCGTCCATGTCGCAGACCACCACCAGCCCCTCGAACCCGTGCTCCTCGTCGATCCAGCGCGACAGCGCCGTGCGGTTCATCAGCCCCGTGAGCGGATCGTGATCCAGTTGCGCCACCGCCTGCTTTCGCAAGCGCGCCAGTTCCTCGTTCAGCGCGCGGAGCTGCTCCTTCTGATTCTCCAGCCGCACCGCGATCATCACCAGCGCCAGCGCGTACGCCACTTGCAGCGGCGCGTAGAACACCACCGCCGCCCGCTCGGTAGCCGTCAGATACCGCACCGCCAGCAGTGTCGCACCCCCGCGCGCTATCCACAGCAGGAGCCAGAACACGAAACTCCGGCGCGTGAGCGAGCGGCGCAGGTAGTACAGCACCCAGCCGAACAGCGCGCTGACCAGGATCTCGACTATGACGGAGAGCAGCCAGGGTGTCATGGCCTAGCGATTACGCTCCACCGTGTATCGTCGCACGGAAACCGCCTTTCCGGTTGCCTCGTCCACTTCCACAAGCACAGAATGCAATTCTACCTTACCTCGGGCCGCCTCCATGCGGACCGGTAGCCCGGTCAGGAACCGCCGCAGCGCGATCCCCTTCTCCACTCCGATCACCGAATCGTACGGCCCGGTCATTCCCGCGTCCGTCTGGTAGGCCGTCCCGCCCGGCAGAATCCGCGTATCGGCGGTCGGAATGTGCGTATGCGAGCCGATTACCGCCGAGACCCGCCCGTCCAAATACCAGCCCATCGCCATCTTCTCGCTCGTGATTTCGGCGTGGAAATCCACCAGCCGCACCTTCACCGCCGGGTCCAGCCCGTTCAGAATCTCATCGGCCTTGCGGAACGGATCGTCGATGGCCAGCATGTGCGTGCGGCCTTGCAAATTGATGATCGCCGCTTCCACCCCGTTGCGCGCCCGGCCCACATGGACGCCCCGTCCGGGGCTTTGTCCCGGGTAGTTGGCCGGCCGGAGCAGGCGCGGTTGCCGCTCCAGGTAATCGTAGATCTCGCGCTTGTCCCAGATGTGGTTGCCGCTCGTCAGCACGTCCAGCCCCATGGCGAACAATTCCTCGGCCACCAGCGGCGTGATCCCAAACCCGCCCGCGGCGTTCTCGGCGTTCGCTATCGCCAGGTCAACCCCCTCCTTCGAGATGATTTCCGGCAGGCACTCGGCCACCGCCCGGCGGCCCGAGGATGCGAACACGTCTCCTAGGAAGAGCAGCTTCATCGACCCCCGCTGACAACCAACAAACACGGATGGAGGAATTGGAGCGTCCCTCGAGCGTAGCGGCCCCCTCTTTGACCCCTGTTTTGTGAACGGGGTGGGTGTCCTCCGAGCGCCATCAGGCTTCTCCATGACCCTTGCGGGCCGGAGCTTGCTCACCGGCGCAATTTCGAGCCGGACTCCCTATATCTGAGTGTTAGGTTCAAATATTGGAAACCAGCCAGCCTTCGAATACGCTCCGAGACGATGATAGCACGCTGGCTATCCCAGGCACTCCGCCACTTCCCGCTCCGTGATGGCGCCCTGCCGGATCAGCTTCCAGACCGGGTCCGTGATATCCACCGTGGTGTTCCCCGGACCCGCGCACAGCCCGCCGTCCAGCACCAGGTCCACCCGCCCATCCAGCACCCCGAAGGCCTCGATCCCGCTCTTGCAAGTCGGCTGGCCCGAAATGTTGGCGCTGGTCGAGATCAGCGCATGGCCCAGCCGCTCCAGCAGCCCGTTGGCGACCGCCGACCGCGACTGCCGCAACGCCAGCCGCCCTGTGTTCCCAGTCACTTTCAGCGGCACTTTCGCCGCCGCCGGCAGGATGATGGTCAACGGTCCCGGCCAGAACCGCCGCGCCAGCACGTAATAGCGCGCCGGGACCTCCTTGGCCAGATCTTCGGCCGCCGTCGCATCCGGCACCAGCAGGGGCAGCGACCTCTGGGCCTCGCGGCCTTTCGCCAGGAACACCAGCCGGACCGCATGCAGATTGAACGGATCGGCGACCAGGCTGTAGAGAGCGTCGGTGGGGATGGCTACTACCCTGCCCCGGCGGATGGCCGCGGCCGCTCTGTCCAGCGCCTCCGCGCCCGGGCGATCCGGTTCAATCACAATCAGGTCGGTGGCCATGGGAATTGAGCGCTGGCGATCAGTCTACAGTTTACGGCAACCCGCTGTTTCCGGGAAGCTTTTTCATCTCTCCCCGATCGCCTCCGCTACTTCGATCGCCATTTCGTACCGGCCGAACGGCGCGCTCAACTGCACGCCCGCCACCATCCGCCGCACACGCTCCACCATCTCGCGCGCGATCGCGATGCCCTCGTCGCGCGCCTTCTCCGCCGTCTCCGCCCTCCGCATCCGCTCCATGTACCGCTCCGGCACGGCCACTCTCAGCTCGTTCACCATGAACTCGGCGTTCCGGTAGCTGATGAGCGGCCAGATGCCCGCCACCAGCGGGATTTTGAGCCCCTCGATCCGCAGCAGGAACCGCTCCAGCAGGTCTAGATCGAACACCGGCTGGGTCACCACGTAGTCCGCCCCCGCCTGCACCTTCCACTCGAACCGCCGCAGTTCTTCGTCCGGATTCAGCGCGCCCGGGTTGGCCCCCACCCCGATGACCAGCGCCGTCTGCGACCCCATCGGGTTGCCCCCGATGTCCAGCCCGTGATTCAGGTTGTTCACGATGTTGGCCAGGCCTATGGCGTCCACGTCGAACACCGCCGTGGCGCTCGGATAGGCGCCCATCCGCGGCGGGTCCCCGGTGATGCAGATCAGGTTCCGCACCCCGGCCGCGTGCGCCCCCAGCAGTTCCGATTGAATTCCCAGAATGTTCCGGTCCCGGCAGCAGAAGTGCATCGCCGCCTCGATCCCCGCCTGCTGCTGTATGAGCTGGCAGGTCACCTGGGCGCTCATCCGCGCGCTGGCCCGCGGCCCGTCCGGCACGTTGATGCAATCGATGCCCGCCTCCGCGCACAACCGCGCTCCCTCGATTTCCTTCCTCGCGTCCACCCCGCGCGGCGGCAGGATCTCGACGAAGGCCACGAAGCGCCCCGCCGCCAGTTTCGCCCCCAACTTGGATTTCTGCCCGAGCGGCGTCCCCTCCAGCGCGCGCGCCTTGGCCGCCGGCTGCTCCACCGTAGCCACGAGCTGCCGGTAGGTGGGCTCCAGCGACCGCGCCTCCGCCCGAATCAGCCGGATGTGCTCCGGCGTGGTCCCGCAGCAGCCGCCCACGATCTTCACGCCCGCCTGTATGAACCGTCTCGCGTACTGCGCCATGTACTCCGGCGAGCACAGGTAGAGCTGGCGGCCCTCCACCGTCGCCGGGTGCCCGGCGTTTGGCAGCGCGCTCAACGGCTTGCGCGTATGCTCCCCCATCCTCTCGATGGTCTCCAGCGTCACCTTCGGTCCCGCCGAGCAGTTGAGGCCCACCACGTCCACCGGCCACTCGTCCAGCCACCGCGTGAACTCTTCCGTTTCCGTGCCGTCCGGCATGTTCCCGAAATCGTCGATGGTCACCTGCGCCACGATCGCCATCTCCGCGCCAGCCGCCTCCCGCGCCGCCAGCACCGCCTCGCGCAGTTCGTGAAGATTGGCGAATGTCTCCAGCACCAGCAGGTCCACCCCCGCCTCCACCAGCGCCTCCGCCTGCTCCCGGAAGGCCGCCCGCGCCTCTCCGAACGACGTCGGCCCCAGCGGCTCGATGCGCACCCCCAGCGGCCCCATCGACCCCGCCACGAAGGCCTGTTCCCGCGCCGCCTCCCGCGCCAGCCGCACCCCCGCCTCGTTGATCGCCTGCAGCTTCCCCCCGTACCCGAACGCCGCCAGCCGTATGCGGTTGGCCCCGAACGTGTTCGTCTCCACGATCTCCGCGCCCGCCTTCACGTACTCCTCGTGCACCTCCCGCACCACCGCCGGAGCCGACAGGTTCAGTTCGTCATAGCACCGGTTGATGAAGATGCCCTTCGAGTACAGCATCGTCCCCATGGCCCCATCCGCCACCAGCACCCGCCGCGCCAGTGCTTCTCTGAATTCCGCCGGCCCATGCGTCTTCATGTTTTCCGTTCCCACGCTAACTGTAAGCAATGATAGCACTTCCCCCGCTTCCACGGGCAGCGTCGAAGGGGGCGCGTGCGGCCTTCGGCGATGCCAATCGGCTCACTTCTGCGCTCGGCTTTGAGCTAACTTCTTCTCTCGATCCGCCAGTGACGCCAGCTCCGCGGAAGAGAGCTCACGGCCGGCGCGGTCGTAAAACCTCCTCGTCCTCATGAATAAGCCGGCCTTCTTCGTCAGGACGAGGCTGGAATCGGTACAACACCCGCTCATCCTAGGCCCCCAAGTGCGTCCGCACACCACGCAGTAGCACTGCATGCCGCCGAACTCGGTTGGCGTCTCCTTCATCCCCTCGTCTAGGCTGGGCGGTCGTGGTTGCGACGGCTTCTGTAATCGCAGAGCCTGCATGTTCAGGATAATACCGTAGACAAACGCGGCGGCGATGATCGCCACCATGGCGCGAGCGAGCCCCGGCACGTCCTGCCGAGACGCTACCCACAGGAGAAGCGGGATAATCGCAACCCGAGCTGTTATTCCTGCTATCAATGCGCCTGCCGGATAGCGAGAGGCCTTCCTGACTTCCTCCGCGTGCCTGCTTCGAGTACGCGGCTTCACTGCCCTGCGGTCGGCTTTGGCGCGTGGCGGAGCCGTTTGCGCTCCATAGCCACTGCTCACTTCCGAAATCTCGAAGGAACCACACTTGCCGCAGTGCGAAGGGGCGGTAAAGGTGAGCTTTGCGCCTGCTCCATAGAGGCCGCCGAGAGCCCGGGCCGTCGCTTCGGTATCAGTTGTTGCGCCACATGCGTTGCATCTGTAGACTGCCACAATCCCTCCAGCCGCCTGCCGGTCACGAATGATTATACTCCGCAACCCTTCGGAAGCAGCCCGTCCCCGCTTGCCCGAGCGCCGCCCGGTTCGCTATCGTCGTGGTTATGTTCCACTCCATCTCAGAGTTCCTCGAAATCTGGAAGACGGAATCCGACCTCACCCTCAAGGTCTTCCGCGCCCTGACCGACCAGTCCCTTTCGCAGCGCGTCTACCCTCAGGGCCGCACTCTGGGCTTCGTCGCCTGGCACATCATCGGCAGCCTGACCTACACGCTCGGCGAGCTGGGCATGCCCATCGACGCTCCTGGGGAGAAGGACCCTATGCCTGCCTCCGCCGCCGCCATCGCCGACGCCTTTGAGAAATGCGCCCAAGCCGTCGCCCAAGCCATCCAGTCTCACTGGACCGACGACCAGCTCCCGGGCTACATCTCCGTCTACGGCCAGAGCTGGACCCGATCCACCTTGCTCGCCTCTCTGCTCGCGCATTCCTGCCACCATCGCGGCCAGATGACCGTCCTCATGCGCCAGGCCGGCCTCAAGGTCCCAGGCGTCTACGGCCCTTCCAAGGAAGAATGGGCCAACTACGCCATGGACCCTTTGCCGTAGCCAATCCGTCTGAAGTTTTCCCGAGCGGCAGCCGATCTGTTTCCAGGCGCTTCCTATGCTTGCCCACCAGCTCATCGACTCCGCCCCTCCCGTCGCGGCCCGCCCCGTCGCCGGCATCTGTCCCGCCTGTGGCGTTTCGCGTGTCTACCGCTCGCACCGCCGCACGCCGCTGGACTGGGCCTTCTCCCTGGTTGGCGCCCGTCTCCGCCGGTGCCACGCCTGCAACACGCGCTTCTTTCGGCTCTTCTCCTGGACGATTTCAACCCGCAGCGCCCACCGTTTCGCCCGCAAGCTCGGCCTCTTCGTCCTGATCCTGGCCGCCGCCGCCCTGGTCGCGCACATCCTGATCTCCTTAGGCGCCCACTTCAACGCCACCCCCCCGCCGGACGCCGGCCAGTAACGCCCGCCGGACCACGAGTAGAATGGGTGGAATGCCGCCTCTGACCATGTTGCAAGAGCTGTTCGACTACCACTACTGGGCGCGCGACCGGCAGCTTCAGGCCTGCGCCGCGCTCGATCCCGACCAATTCCTGCGTCCCATCGGCGGGAGTTTTCCCTCGCTACGCGACACTCTCGCCCACCTGGTCGCGGTGGAATGGCTCTGGTTGCAGCGTTGGCGCGGCGAGAACCCGCGCGCGCTGATCCCTGTGGACGAGTTCCCGACGGTGGACGCCATCGGCCAGCGCTGGGCCGCCGTCGAGCGCGAGATGCGCGCCTGGCTCACCGCCCTAGACGAGCCGGCGCTCAATCGTCCGCTCACCTGCTTCAGCACCCGCGGCGAGCCCTGGACCTATCCGCTGTGGCGAATGATCGCCCACCTGCTCAATCACCAGAGCTACCATCGCGGCCAGGTGACCACCCTGCTGCGCATGTTGGGAACCCAGCCGCCGCGCATCGACTTCCTGGTGGGCCTGGACGCCGGATTCCGCTCGTAGGGCGACGGCGACGGTTGGATGTGCGATCGCCAACGAATTGACCATACCCGTCGCGACACCATCCCCGGCTGGTTTCCGATAGACTCAAGCTCATGCCGCCCGATCCTTTCGCGATGCTGTTCGGCGGAATGCTGGCGCTTGCGCTCCTCCTGGCAATTCTGGATTGGCTCAGCCATCGTCGCCGGATGGCCTTCGCTGCAATGGGGCTGGCCGCGCTAGCTGCCGCGCTCCTCGCATTCGAGCTCGCATCGGTGAAAACCTCAATTCGCGTAGACCTCCTCCTCACGGTTCCTCTTATCGCGCTGGCAGCGGCTGTAGTCGGAGTGCTGGCCATCCTTGCGCCGCCTTTCGCCGCCCGCGCGGTGGGGGCCCTCCTTGCCGCTGCCGGCGCGATTACCCTGGGCTGGTGCGCGTGGTCACTGGCAGTATCGACGGCCCGCTTGAACCGCATCGGACTCGCGTTCGACGAGGGGCGCAAGCTCTACTGGCAGGAGACCATTCGCTGCCAGGCGAGTTTCGAGAAACGCTTCGGACCCCTCCAGCGCCGCGATTCCCCTTGCCTCGGAAACCTCGCGGTCTCTTCCCGTAGCGACGGGGCCTACCCCTACACGCGCATCGTGGTCAACGACGGCGGACAATTCGATCTTCTGATACTGTGGGCGGCCAACGTGGAAGATACGATCCGGCTGATCGAGGGCCCGTTTGGGCCGCTCAAGCCTCGACCGGACGGCAGCCTGTACGTCGAAAGCGATCCGTCTAAACGCCAGCCGGCCGTGGAACTTCGCCCTGCCTCGAATGGCGGCTGCGAGGCGCGGATCGGCAACGACTACCTCAAGTCGGTCGGCACATATAGACTCCGGCGCATTGAACTCGGCTCCTGCCCCGCGACCATCGATCCGCCGGTTCATTTCCTGGGCGCCTGGGGCAGCCTGGTCGCGGATCCCCCAGGATCGGCGTACCTTCGCCTGACGCAGATCTGGTTCTGGGAATCCCAGGGCAGGGGCTATGCCTTGATCGACGCCGATAACACCAGGACGAACGTACATCGGTTTTTCAACTTCCCGCGGCGCTACACCGGCACGCGAGACGCGCAAGGCGCCTGGCACTTGCGCTCCGTGGACGAGGACAATCCTGGCCAAACCATCTCGGTGACCGTCGCCGGGGAGCTGATGCGGCTCAGTGGCGCCCCCGGCCTGCCCCGGAGCTCCCGGGAGGTGACGCTGCATCCGGCCGAGGTTATCACCCATCCAAAGATCGCCCTGGTCCCCGTCCGCGACGCCGCCCTCTTCGAGCGCTACTTCAACACCGTCCTCTTCAACCTCAACATCCCCTGGACGCCGCAGCAGGCGCTGGCCCAGACTGAGGACGCCCGCCCCGCTCAGTAGATCGCCAGCTCCACCGGCGCGCCCACCGCCGCCCCGGTCAGCTTCGCCGCCCACGCCTGGTTGGCCCCCCATGCCGTCAGTCTGGCGGCTCGCCCAACTGTCACCGAGCCAATTGTTTGGCCGCGGACTTTGGCGGGCAATTCAACTTAAAGAGAAGTTTCACCTGGCTCAATCTGCTGCCGTTGCCGTCCGGCTGAGGTTTGAGCCGCCAGGCCTGGGCAGCTTGGAGGACGGCCGGCTTTAACAGCTCGTGGCCGCTAAGAATCTCCGCGCTGAGGACCGCTCCCGTGCGCAGGTCCACCCGAAGCGCAACCTCGACTTCGCCTTCTATGTGTGCCCACCTCGCCATCGCGGGATAGGCCGGCAGGTCGTGACGGATAAACTCGGCATCCGGGCCGACGAAAGACACCGCAAATTGTTTACGTCGATCCGGCGGAACGTACGATTCAAGGACTTGTTTCAGGCTCTCGCCCGGGCAGACCCGCTTCTTGCAGGCGTCCCAAAGTACCCGGTCAAAGGCGCCCGATCTCAACTCTGGGACCAGCGCTGCACCGGCGATCTCGTCGTCTTCGGCTCCGGCCCCCCCGGCGAGGTCGCCGAAGATCCTCGTGTCGGCAAGCGGTTCGAACACCCGGCCTGGCCCGAACACATGCGTCTCAACCTCGCTCAGGAGGCTGTAGGAGCGCACGATTCGAGGAGGCCCCTGACGGTCGAAAGGGAACGGCAACAACGGCAGATGCAGAACGGCATCCTCAGCGCCGCAAGTGGCTACGATGCCAAATCTCTCCGTGCTGGACAAGCTCGCGTGTTTCAGCGCCGCTTTGCTCTGGCGCAGTACTTGCTGCAATTCGCCGGGGTCCACTGCGCACGGGTTATTATCTCCGGCCAATTCCGCAGGGGTGGCGTTTGGAACATGCCGGATCTTCGCCCTGACCGTGCAGGTGCCGCCGCATGGAGTATTCACGGAGACGACGAGTATATCCCGGACCAGCGCGCCGTTGCCCTCCGGTTTGACGTCCAGGATGTGATAGTCCCACATGGGGCCGTCGTCCCAATACGAGTGCCTCATCGCACAGAACCGTGTGGGGCCCGGCGGGGCATTATCGGCGCCGGCCGCGCAGCGAGCGCCCGGCGAAATGGTGAGACCGAGCAGCAGCAACCAGCCCACCGGCGATCTTGTAGGCATCGAGTACCTCACCGCGTAGAACCGCGTTGGTCCCGACGGGACATTGTCGGCGCTGGCCGCAAAATGAGCGCCCGGCGAACTGGTGGAAGGCCCTTACGGCTTTGCGGACGGCTGCCAGAGCTCTATCTTATTCCCATCCAGGTCGTAGATCCAGGCAAAGCGACCGTAGGATTCATCCATTCGTTTGGCGTCGATCTTTACTCCCTCTTGTTTTAAGCGGTCGAGCAAAGCATCCAGATCGTCC
>Ga0326728_10003747_pt1 | contig 46339 bp, 39 predicted proteins | sample MB3enrmetagenome_FD_207602 | JGI IMG/M metagenome (GOLD analysis project Ga0326728, IMG submission 207602) | Lab enriched peat soil microbial communities from McLean, Ithaca, NY, United States - MB31MN | ecosystem: Environmental > Terrestrial > Soil > Wetlands > Peat | place: USA: New York...
CTCGCTTGCATCGTTCACCCTCCCGGTGTGCGGCTAGGATTTCTCGCAAAATCTCTATACCACACATCCGCCGAGGGTGAGCGTGTTTATTGCCCCCCTTTCACAAAATCAATCGCGATTGTTGGGTAGTGCAGCTTCAACTTGACATCGGAGGGGGTGAAGGGTAAATTTAAAGGGCAAAGGTTTCACGCACGTAGATAGGCAAGCTGACCTCATGGCGAGGCGTCGACGCGGGGGAACGAGTTAATTCTATCGGGGTGAAAATGAAGGGTTTCGGGGGACGTCCGTCTGTGCGGTTAACAATCTACTTATCGCTGCTGGTTTTATTAACCCCGCTGCCGTCGGGCGCGCAGAGCAGCGCGGAGCAGCAGGCCTCCCAGGCTGTACCCGTTCCCGCTGCCAACCCGGATACGACAACGGCGAATACGCCGGGCGACCCCGACTCATCCGCTACCGCCGCGGCGGGCTCCGATTACGTACTGGGACCTGAGGATGAGATCGACATTGAGGTCTTAAACCTCCCCGAGCTGAAGCAAACCGTCCGCGTGGCTGCCGATGGCAAGATTTCCGTTCCCTTGATTGGCCGCGTTCCGGCCTCCGGCCTTACTCCCGAGCAGCTTCGGCAGGAACTGGCGGAACAGTGGGGCGAGAATTACCTCCAAGATCCCCAGGTATCGGTATTTGTCAAGGAATTCAAAGCACGGCCTGTCTCCGTGATTGGCGCCGTGGAAAAGCCTGGGCTCTATTATCTGAAAGGCCCGCGCAACCTCATTGAAGTGCTCTCCATGGCCGGAGGATTTGGCAAGAAGGGCAGCTCTGCCGCCGGCCGGACCGTAGTGATCACACGCAAGAGCGGGTTCCAGGACCTCCAGACGGTTGAAGGGACGCACGTGCGTGGGCCCGACCAAATTGAAATTGACCTCAATCGGCTGCTCTACACCCGGGATCCGGGCCTCAATATCGAAATAAAGCCTCTCGACACTGTCGCTGTGAGTAGAGCCGACGTGGTTTATGTGACCGGGGCGGTCAAAAAGCCGGGCGGGATTGTTCTCGACGACCGGCCCACGGTAACGGTCATTCAAGCGATATCTCTGGCGGAAGGCTTTGGCGCGACGGCCGCAAGGGGGGGCGCTCGGATTTTGAGAACTCGACAGGACGGCTCCAAGATCGAAATCCCTGTCAACCTGACGAGGGTCATGAAAGGGAAGGCAGAGGACCTAACGTTGGCGGCGAACGACATCCTCTATGTTCCCGACAGCAAGAAGAAGATAGCGATGTCGCGGGCTGCCGACGTGAGCGTATCCACTTTCTCAGCGTGGCTCATTTGGGGAGTCCATTGAAATGCAGGGCCCAGTTCCCACTTGGTGATAAATGCCGAACACAGAAGTCCCGACTACAACAGAGCACGCTCAGAGCCTGGTGATTTCAGGCCCTCAGAACCTGCGGCAGCCTTTCGAGACGCTGGATGTCTCCGCGGAAGAAGTCCAGCCCCTGCTTGATTATTGGAACGCTATTTCCAAGCGGCGATGGCTGGTGTTGTCCTGCCTGTTGATCGTCTTCAGCACCGTAGCGATTGGGACGCTCAAGAAGAAGCCCATTTACGAAGGCAAAGCTATCATTGAGATTAACCCCGAGGAGCCGAACGTTCTGGACTTTAAGGAAGTTGTCCAAGCTCATGAGATCGATGTCGAGGCCTACCGCGGGACCCAGTACGAGATTCTGCAGAGCCGAAGCCTGGCCCAACATGTCGTCGATAATCTAAAACTGTACCAAAAACCCGAATTCTACAAGGGACGGATGTTGTTCGGCTTGGTCCAGCGCGAACCGGAAAAGATTCCCCAGCCCTCGGATCCGGAGCCTCCGGACCATTCGATGGGCGCTTACCGGAACACGATATCGAATTTCATCGGCAGCATCGACGTGAGTCCGGTGCGACGCAGCAACCTGGTGGAAGTGTCCTTTTATTCCGAGGACCCGGAATTGGCGGCGCGCATCGCGAATGAACTCTGCAAGGATTACATTTGGCAGAACTTTCAGGTGAAATGGGACGCCACCACCGAGGCGTCAGAGTGGCTTTCACACCAACTCGTGGACCTGAAAATCAAACTGGAGAAATCCGAAGATGCCTTAAACGCGTACGCGCGAGCCAAAGGGATCATCTTTGTGCAAGAAAAACAGAATCTGGTGACCGAAACGCTTAGGCAGCTTCAGGAATCATACACTAAAGCTCAGTCCGAGCGTTTCGAGAAGGAAGCACTTTATAGCCTGGTGCAAGGGGGCAGACCCCAGGATTTACCAGGGTTCCTCGACAACAAAATGATCCAGGATATGTCCGTGGAACTCGCCAAAGCCCAGCAGGAGTACGCCGATCTGCAGGCCACCGTGAAGCCGGAATACCCGAAAGCCATTGCGCTCAAGAAGAAGGTTGACGCAATGCAAGCCGCCCTGGATCGGTCGAAAAAGAATTTGGCGCAGAGTGTTGTAGACGGCTACCGCTCCGCGGTGGCCAACGAAAAGTATTTGGCGCAAGCGCTGGATGCTCAGAAGAAAGTTGTCAATGATATCGAAGAGAAATCCGTTCAATACAACATTCTGAAGCGCGACGTGGATACCAACAAGACCCTGTATGAGGGAATCATGACGCGCATGAAGGAGGCTACGGTCGCCGCCGGCGTACAAGCCAGCAACATCCGGATTGTGGATGCGGCGGAGGTTCCCAAGGGTCCGGTCAAGCCCCGGGTGTTCCTCAACCTGGCGCTGGGATTTATGCTGGGCCTGGCCTTGGGCATCGGTCTGGCATTTCTGCAAGAGTATCTTGATAACACGCTCAAGACGGCCGACGAGGTGGAAAGGCTCTTGCGGTTGCCCTCACTGGGCCTGCTACCGGATTGCATTGGCGACAACGGCAAGGGCAGCGGGGAGGAACTGGCCGTCGTCAATCATGGCAACAACGGCGTGGCTCCGGCGCTTCAGACCGGACGTGATCCCATCGAAGCCTATCGGACGTTGCGCACCTCGATTCTGCTTTCGGCTAACCCCGTCCCCAAGATGTTGCTGATTACCAGCGCCCTGCCCTCGGAAGGCAAGACCACTGTGACGGTCAACCTGGGTGCGACGCTCGCCAGCTTGGGAAGCAAGGTGGTGATTGTGGACTGCGATATGCGCCGTCCTTGCTGTCACCGCTCGACGGGCGTCGAAAACAGGCCTGGGTTTGTCCGTTGCCTGACCGGCCACATTGACCTGGCGGACGCCATCCTGCCGGTGCCCGGGGTTCCGAATTTGAGCGTGATTCCTTGCGGGCCCATTCCCCCCAACCCTGCGGAAGTCCTTTCCTCGCCGGTTACGGTCGACTTGCTGCGCAGGCTGAGGGCCGAGTTCGAATATGTCTTGCTTGACTCACCGCCCTTGTTGACGGTATCCGACAGCCGCATACTTTCAACCTTGACCGACGCGGTGGTGCTGGTGACCAGGGCCTACAGTACGCCTTTCGACCTTGTCCGGCGCGCCCGGGGATTGCTTTACAATTCCGGCGCCCGCATTCTCGGCGTGGCGTTGAACAGCGTGAGCGTCCACAAGCAAGGCAGTTCGGGATATGGCGCCTACCGATACGGGTACGGATATGGGTACGGGTACGAGCCGGATTCCGACGAAGACTCCGCCAGCCAATCTGAATAGTAAGGCTGAACACACCGCTGACTCCATGAAAGCTCAAGTTGTGATTCTCTGTGGTGGCATGGGAACCCGTTTACGGGAAGAAACAGAGTATCGTCCCAAGCCGCTGGTGGAGATCGGGGGCAAGCCCGTCCTCTGGCACATCATGAAAATCTACTCGCATTATGGGTTCAATGATTTCATCTTGTGCCTGGGCTACAAGGGCTCGATGATCAAGGACTTTTTTCTGAATTACCGTCTCATGAACAGCGATTTCACCTTGCGCCTGAATTCGGGCAGCGAGCCGGAGTTGCATAACTCGCTCCGGAACGACCAATGGACGATCACCTTCGCAGACACCGGCGCCGAGGCGATGACCGGCGCTCGCATCAAGCGCATCGAACGATACGTAACCGGCGATCAATTCATGATGACTTACGGCGACGGCGTTGCCGACATCAATATCTCGACGCTCTGGGATTTCCACCTCGCCCACGGAAGGATCGCGACGGTGACGGGCGTTCATCCGTTCTCGCGCTATGGTGAATTGTCAATGGCGGGCTCATCCGTCAAGGAATTCAATGAGAAGCCTCTCGATCAGAGCGGATTCATCAGCGGCGGCTTTTTCGTTTTTCAGCGCAAGCTTTTTGAATATCTCTCTGATGACGACAATTGCGTTCTCGAGCGGGAGCCTTTGGAGCGACTAACGCGCGAAGGCCAATTGATCGGTTACCTTCACCATGGATTCTGGCACTGCATGGATACGTACCGCGATTTTCTCGCCCTAAACGATTCCTGGAAGAAGGGCGCACCATGGAAGGTTTGGGATCAATGATCAGCCGTTTCGGTTTTTGGGAGGGGGAGCGAATCTTCGTCACCGGCACAACTCGCCTTGTGGGACGCCGATAAGATTCGGAAGAGGGGAATCATTTTCACGCCAGGAAGAGATCAAGTATGGAAATAACGCCAGGGCGGCTCAACGGGACCTACCAGATCGTACTCGCCCCGCATTGCGATGAGCGCGGCTATTTTATGCGAGTTTGGGACGAGCAATTATCGCGCCAGCACGGCTTGACCACTGTGTGGGCGCAGGAGAACCAATCCCTTTCGCGCCGCAAAGGGATCATCCGTGGACTACACTTCCAAAGGCCGCCTCATGCCGAAACCAAATTAGTACGCGTTGCCGCCGGCGCAATTCTGGACGTGTTCGTGGATCTGCGGAAAGGTTCGCACACCTACGGGCAATGGGATTCGCTGGAATTGTCGGCAGAGAATCACCGCATGGTATACATTCCCAGGGGCTTTGCACATGGCTTTTGCACGCTTACGGATGAGGCTCTGGTGGTTTACAAAGTAGACGCCTACTATGCGCCCGAGTCCGAAGGCGGTCTTCGCTGGGATGATGAGGTGCTGCGAATTAACTGGCCTACGCGCGACCCCTTCATGTCGGATAGAGATAAACGCCTGCCTTCTTTCAAGGAGTTTGTATCACCTTTCGAGTGAGTGCGTCGACCCGATGCTCCGGCTGCGCAATGGGGGGAGTAGCGTTCGCTCGGCCACGACCGTCGTGGCTGCGGCGCCGGCGGAGCAGAGGGCAAAGGGATGGGTTTAGCGCCTAAGGTTAAAGGGTGTGAACAACCATGAGAGTGCTGGTGACCGGCGCAGCCGGGTTCATTGGCTCGCATTTGACGCGTCGAATCGCTGGCGAAGGTAATTCGGTTTGGGCAGTGACTTCTCCCGGTGAATCAACAGACCGGCTTTCCGATATCTTGAATCGTGTGTCGGTCATGGCCGTGGACTTACGCGACGCGCGTGCCGTTCAAGAACTTGTGTCCACCGTCCGCCCCGACTGCGCCGTGCATCTCGCGTGGTATGTCACGACGGGTAAGTTTTGGATGGCCCCTGAGAACCTCGACTGTGTCGCTATGAGTCTCAGGCTGGCCCAGGCGTTGGCTCATTCAGGGTGCAAGAGATTCGTAGGAATTGGCACGGGCTACGAGTACGATTCGGATTACGGCTTCCTCTCCGAAGACATTACGCCTCGCCGGCCTGGCAGCCTGTATGGCGTGTGTAAGAATGCCACCCGCGAGATTCTGCAGGCATACTGCCAGAAAACGGCCATGCAGTTTGCCTGGGCGCGCATATTCCATCTTTATGGCCCCGCGGAAGCTGAGGTACGACTGGTTCCTGCCATTATCCTGGCGCTGCTGAACGGACAAGTGGCCAAGTGCACACACGGCGAGCAAATACGCGATTACCTTCATGTTGAAGATGTCGTTTCGGCGCTTTGGGCCATCGCAAAAAGCGAGTTTTGCGGTCCGGTGAACGTCGGCTCGGGGCAACCCGTGAAGCTACGGAAAATCGTAGAAACCATCGCGCACCATCTGAACCGGGAAGAAAATCTCGCGTTGGGAGCTTTGCCCGCCGATCCCCAGGAGGCGCCGTTATTGGTTGCGGACGTTCGAAGGCTGGCCAATGTGATCGGGTGGAAGCCCTCGATCACTCTCGACGAGGGCTTGAGAAATACCTGTGAATGGTGGAGAGCACGGGTAGGGCATTAGCGGGCACCACCCCCTGCCCTTCCTCAACGAGGAGGGGAGTCGGGAATTGTTCTCGTTCTTGTTCAGGACACACTGGCTGGTGCTGATTCCCCTCCTTGGTAAGGAGGGGGTAGGGGCGGCTGGAACGATTAAAGGTCCATGACCATGCGCGCTTGCCCGCTTTGTGCGAACCTATTCCCGCGGCTCTTTTTCGAGCGCCGAGGCGTCCCGGTTCACCAAAACCGGGCCTGCCCAAGCGCTGAGGAGGCACGCCGGTTTCGACGCGGCGACCTTCTCCTGGCGTTCTGCCCGGACTGCGGATTCGTCTTCAACTCGGCATTCGATCCAGGATGTCTCAGCTACTCTGCGGCTTACGAGAACACCCAGACCTGCTCTCCCTACTTCCGGCGATACCTTTCCAAGTTGGTGAGTTCTCTGGTGGCGAAGTATGACCTTCGCGATAAGGTGGTCATTGAGGTAGGTTGTGGGAAAGGAGACTTTCTTCGCCAGCTTTGCAAAGATGGCAGAAACCACGGTATTGGTTTCGACCCAACCTACGCCGGCCCGGTGACCATTGAGGGCGGAGCGGTGCAGTTCGTCAGGGATTTTTACGATTCACAACCGGCGCAATACGCTCCCGATTTTGTTTGCTGCCGTCATGTCATTGAGCACGTGCAATCACCTCTGGAGATGCTCAGGGCGGTTCGAAAAGCGATAGGGGACCGGCTGAACTCAACCGTGTTTTTCGAAACCCCGGCGCTTCCTTGGACTCTCGATTCTTTATCATTCTGGGATTTGTTTTATGAGCATTGCTCTTATTTCACGGCGGAGAGCCTTGCCTGGGCCTTCGAGCAGACGGGATTTCACGTCCTCGAGGCGGGCCCGGCGTTCGACGAGCAGTACCTGCATATCGAAGCCAGACCTGCTCCCACCGGCGGCGCCCCGGGAGGATCGCATCCACGCTCCACGCCAGAGCTATGGCCGAAAATCCAAGCGTTCCTGGCCGGAGTCGAGCAGCGTATGAAAGCGTGCGAAGAGAAGATTGATGCTTTCTCGCGAGCGGGGGGTTGCGCAATTTGGGGGGCAGCTGCCAAAGGCACAACCTTAGCGAACGTTATGGACCCTCAGAATCGGCGCATTCGCTTCCTCATTGACATTAATCCCGCCAAGCAGCGGAAGTATGTGCCGGGAACTGGGCACCCGATCCTGCCGCCAGAACACCTCAGAGACCGAACCGGGCGCGTCGCGGGGATCCTGAATATGAACCCCAATTATCTGGAAGAGAACAGAATCATGCTGTCGCAAATGGGTCTCGACATTCCCATCCTGCAGTTGTAGGGTGAAAACGGCTGTATCCCAGAAGGTGAAAACTCTGCGGCGCGGGCAGAAGGAGGGTTGGTGAAGAAGATTCGAAACCTGACTGCAGACCTGGTGAGTCAGAGTCTCTTGGTAACGTATTCGGATAATCAATCGCAGACGTTGCCTCTTTACAGCCCCGAGGCTTTCCAGGCCATTTCCCGGCTGTGGATAAAGGCAGGTTGGGCGGCGAAATACTCGTACAATTTCACTTGGATGGGACGCCCGGTAATTCAATTGCCGGAAGACCTGGTTAGGATTCAGGAGTTGATCTTCAAGGTCGAGCCGCAGGTGATTATCGAGACCGGCGTGGCGCATGGCGGCTCGAGCGTGTTTTATGCAAGTCTGCTGGAAGTCCTGGGACGAGGCCGCGTGATATCCATCGACATTGAGATCAGGGAGCACAACCGTAAGGCCATCGCGGGCCATCCCCTCAAGAAGCGCATAACCTTGATCGAGGGGAATTCTGTCGCGCCCGAGACCCTTCAAGAGGTCCACAAACTGCTCTCCCCGGATGAGAAGGTGATGGTGATTCTGGATTCAAACCACTCCAAAAAGCATGTCCGGGAGGAGCTCGAGCTCTACGGGCCGCTAGTCTCCTCCGGAAGCTACATCGTGGCTTCCGATGGCATCATGGAGGACCTCGACGATGTGCCGGGGGGGAAGCCGAATTGGACGCAAGATAATCCTAAGGCAGCGGCGCATGAATTTCTGGCCGAGCACCCTGAATTCGAGCTCGATCCGGAGCCGACTCGGCTCGGGGTGACGTATTGGCCGGACGCGTACTTACGCCGAAGGTGATGCGACAAGCTCAAGGCGGTTGAATGTCAAGGGTTTCCAAGAATATTCTTTACAACGCTGTTGGTCAGGGGCTCACGATCGTCCTGAGCTTCGTGGCGGTTAAGTTCATCTTTAGACAATTGGGTCAGGACGCCCTGGGCATTATCTATTTTACCTACACGCTGAATACCCTTCTCACCGCCCTATTGGCTCTGGGAATCAACGAAACCACGGTTCGTGAAGTCGCTGCCTTTCATGAAGATGACCCGGCGTATATAAGACGCCTGCTTCAAACCGCGTCCTCGTTTTATTGGGGTCTCTACGCCTTGGCGGCAACGGCGCTTTACGTGGCGGCTCCCTGGCTCGTCACCAAGTGGATCAACCTGGATACGCTCCGCCCTTCTGCCGCCACTACGGTTCTGCGTCTGCTCGGAATCGCCGCCCTTTTGGCGCTTCCTCGCTCTTTCTGTGCCAGCATTCTGCGCGGCATCCAACGCATGGAATTCACCAATCTCATCGACGTGGCCGCCAGCGCACTGCAGCAGTTCGGCGCCATCCTTGTCCTCTTTTTGGGAGGCGGATTGCTTCAGGTCACCCTGTGGATGGCAGCCTGCTACCTTCTAGGCCTGGTCCTTTACCTCGGCGTGTGCGCCCACTTCTTCGGTGCGCGCGCGTTTATTCCGAGCATTTCCACTTCAGTGATCCATCGCAATGCCGCTTTTACGTTTCGGCTTGCTGGGCTCACGATCCTCTCTATCGTTCACACGCAAACAGATAAAGCCATCGTGAGCAAGCTTCTGCCGCTTGGGATATTCGGATATTACAGCATGGCCTACAGCGGCGTGTCGCGAGGGATGGTGGTGACGGCTTCGGTTTCCCAGGCGGTTTTCCCTTCCTTTTCCGCTTTACACAAGCAAGGCGATCGTGAGGGGCTTCTACGCCAGTACGGCAAGTTGCAGGATCTTCTCTGCTATGCGATCGTGCCTTTGTTCGCAGCCATTCCATTTGCCGCTCGCCCTCTTTTCACTTTCGTACTCAATGCGCAGGCGGCGCAAATGCTGCTTTGGCCGGTCACGTTCTTGAGTATCGGTTTTTGCATGCATGCCACACTAAGTATCCCGTACGTTTTCACGCTTGCAGTGGGCAAGCCTCAAATCGCCGCCCGGACAGCTTACTACGCTCTGTTCGCCGTTTTGCCCGTGACGGGGTGGCTTGTGTACAGATTTGGGATCGCCGGGGCAGGGTTTTCCTGGATCTTCTACCACCTCTTCGCTTACGCATATTTCGTACCCCGCGCATGTTCGGAATGCCTGGACATGCCTGCCTGGATGTGGTACGTCCACGTCTTCAAGGTCTTCGGGTTGGCCGGCTTGACCTACGGCGGTACGTGGGCTATGATCGCCTTAGTCGGGCCTCCAACGGTTCTGTCGGTGGTTCTAGGCTACTTTATTGCTTCTGCCGCGTACGGGGCGGCCGCTTACCGGTTGCTGGGTGATGAGGTCCGCGAGGCATTGCGACGCGTGAACTTCCTGAAGTCGGCGCCAGCCAACTCTTTGATTTAGGTACTGGGAAGCCGGGTGTCTATGGTTAATCCGTAAGGCGCTTGCACGATGAAACGATTCCTGTGGGATCGAGGCCGATGGCTAAAGATGGAGGCCCTGCGCGCGGCGGGGTGGCTGCTGAAGCATCTGCCGGGATGTCCTTGGGAGTTAATTCCGGGACCGCTCACCTATAACCACGACGGCTTGGCCACCGTCACCAATTGTGATTTCATCAACGACCCGCGCTTTAACGAAGCCTATCGCCTGGGAGAGCGAACGGGGTCCTGGAAGGATTGCCAACCCCATTGGCGAGTGCATGTCCTGTGCTGGGCAGCCGACAAAGCTAGCCGCCTCGAGGGCGACTTTGTGGAATGCGGAGTGAATCGCGGCGGCTTCTCGCGCGCCGTAGCGAACTTCGTGGATTTTTCCAAACTCGGTAAGACCTTCTACCTGCTCGACACATTTCGCGGGCTCGAGGACCGCTTAATCTCCGATGCAGAACGGAAGCGGGGAGTAGGAACCGGCCAATGGTTCGAGTACGAGGAGTGCTACGAGGCGGTGTGCAAAACGTTTGAGGGCATGCCCGTCGTCATTGTTCGCGGTGTGGTTCCCGACACCTTGCCCCTGGTGAAAGCATCGAAGGTAGGTTACCTATCCATTGACATGAACTGTGCAGCTCCTGAGATCGCCGCGGCGGAGTACTTCTGGGACAAATTGGTCCCCGGTGCGGTAATGGTGCTCGACGATTACGGTTGGGAACAACACTACGAGCAGAAAGTGGCGTTCGACCGCTTCGCCGCCCGAAAGGGCGTGATGGTCCTTTCGTTGCCAACCGGCCAAGGTCTGATTTTTAAGCCGTAAATGCTTGGTGCAGGCAGAACGCTTTGTGATCGCTAGCCTGACCCAATGTGGAGCTAGATGCCAAGACTCTCTATTGTTATCCCAACTCGCAATCGTGCGAGCCTCTTGAGGGTGGCCATCGAAAGCGCTTTGCGCCAAACCTGGCAGGACCTCGAGATTCTGGTGAGCGACAATTACTGTGGGAATGAAGAAACCAGAAGCGTCTACGAATCATTTCAGGACTCCAGGCTTCGATATGTGAGAACCGACGGACTTCTGGCCATGCCCGACAGTTGGGAATTCGCACTCTCCCACGCAAAAGGCGAGTACATCACCATCTTGACCGACGATTCCTATCTCCTTTCTTTTGCCCTCGAGCGGGCGATGGAGACCGTCAAAAACTACCAAGTGGACCTGGTGGCGTGGAACAACTCGGCGTATTTCGCACTCGATTGGCTGCATCCCTTTCAGCGCAACCTTCTTTATGTTGGCAAGCCCCCCTACCACACGGTTCTTCTCTCGAGCCAGATGGTTCTCCGTGAGCTTTTCGACTTGCACCTTAGCACTCATATCCCTAGGTTCATGTATTGCGTGTGCCACCAGAGATTGGTGGACAAGATGATCCAAGTGCAAGGGCGGATGTTTTTCCCCCCCTGTCCTGATTACAGCGCTGCCGTCAGCCTGCTTCTAAACACGGACAAGTATGTTTTTGTGGGCTGGCCCTTGGCAATTGACGGAGGAACATCGCGCTCGATTGGATACGCGGGGATGCTAAAGAACGCTCCCGCCTTCCAGGAGTTCCAGGCAGAGTTTAAGGAACCCGAAAGCTTCCGGCGGTTGATTGACTTGGAACTTGAAACGTTGCCGGTCCTTATGGCTCAAACGCTTGAGAATGTAAGAAGCAGGTTCTACTCTGAGCGTATTCCGTATCAAGTTAACAGGCGGAACATGCTCTGCCAGAGCATTGAAAGCGTCGCCACTTACGAGCGGTACGGGGCAAACGTGGCCGAGGAATGGCGCATCCTGGATGAGTTCTTGGCACGGCAGCCTGAGGACATCAAACGTGCGGGAGTTGACCAGAGAAGGCGCTCTAAACTCCGCTCCCTTCTGCTCACCCCAGTTGGACGGATGCTTCACCGCCTCCCCGGGTGGGAGCATTTGGAGCGCTTAAGGGGTCAATACATTTACCGTGGGGATCACCACGGTTTTCAAAATATGGAGCAGTGCGGAGAAGTTGCTCCGCGACTTATCGCCAAGGTCGCAGGGGCGAACGCAAACGAGACCAGCAAGTCCGTTGGAGAGAGTTATCACCGGCCTGCGGTCCACGCGAGCAAATGAAAATCACCGCCGTCACCCCGTCGCTCGCGGAGTCAAGATGCAGACTGCGGTCTATAGGTTGTGGATGGCACCCGGCAGATATTGGCTAAGCGTGTTAGTCTTGGTCCTGGCGACAACTGTCGCGTACTCCGTGTTTCTCTCGCCCTACGTGAGAACGTTCCACATAATGGCAGACGACTTTGCTCTGATCCTCAACAGTGCCCGGCAGTATCATCGAGACCCGTCCTTATGGGTTACACGCGGCTACACCTCGTACTTCGTTGACTTTCCAGATCTGCCGCCAGCCTCGACATTTCCAGGGCACCGTACCGATTTCTGCCGTCCGATGGTCAATGCAACTTTCTGGCTTGAAAGTCTGCTCTGCCCCGGAACGGGGTCGCTGAATTTGGCGACGAACCTTCTGGGGCTAGTGATTACTTTGATTTTCTTCATGCTTTTCGCCCGCCGCGAGACGGGCGGAAACATCCTATTCCTGTCGTCAACGTTGATTGTGTATGCCTTCTCACCCATCTGGTACGAAGCGGTCATGCTCCCCGCCTTCCGAGGCAGTCTTCTGATGGTACTTTTCGCTCTGGCCGCCTTTCTCCTGCTGCCCCCGGAGGGTGCACCTCGTCAAGGATTGCGCATCGCCCTTTCAGTCCTGTGTCAACTCGCTTCGCTCCTGAGCCACGAGACCGGCATAGCAACCCCTGTCATCGCAGCCCTCCTCTTTACCCTCAGGCGCGATGGAAGCCTAGCTCGTAGCCGCCTAAAGCTGGTGCCGCTTTTCTTCCTGCCGCTCCTCTGTTTCGGAGCGTTGCGCTGGACGTTCTATGGTGGACTGGGCCATGCCAACGTTTTAGGTGGTTGGCTGAGAATGGGGGTCACCGGGGCGATGGTGCTCCTCGCGAAGCCTTTCTTTCCATGGGACGCGGGCCGGGTTACGAACGGCCAGTTGTCTCCGCGGGCCGTGATCGCCGCGCTGATGAACCTGGGAGGCTACGCGCTGGTGGCCTACGCGTTGGTGCGGCCCGGCAGATCCGGGCGCAAGCCCCTGCTGCGGGTTCTTTTCTGTCTCGGGGCTGCACTCGGCGTTCTTTGGGCGACACCTAGGGCCCGTTACATGCAACTCGCTGCAGTTTTCGGGGCGCTGGCAGCTATCGTTGCCGTCGAGCAGATCCGCGTGGATGCCAGGCGGCCTTGGGTCCGGAGGGGAGTGGCGCTCGCGCTCGTCGGTCTGGCGTTTGGCCAGTTGCTGATATATGCGACCAGCTTCCCGCCCATGGTGGCGGAATACGAAGCTGACAATCGCCTGGCCCGTGTGGAGTTCGAAGGGCTACAGGGAGCCATCGCCGCTGCGCGCGTGCCCACACTGTTGCTCGTTAACGATGAGGCCGGTTATTGGGGGAGCCAGGCTATGCTTGAGATGGCGGCTTGGCCCAACAGGGGGCGCGTAAGGAGGCTAATTACGGTGGACAGTTTCCTCGGGGAGGGTAGCCCGCAGTCGAGCGTGAATATCTCACGGAAGAACGAAGCCGCCGTAATCGACATCCTCGCAGGGCCAGGCCAGCACTTCTATTTCGCTCTGGTCAATCTGAACCAGCTAGGCAGCAAATTCGTCAATCAGGGTCTTGGCTATGAGATGGATACTGTCCGTTCGTACTCGTTTACAGGCCGATTCCTCCGTCACCTCGGGCAGAAGGTCGATCCGGACAATGTTGACACCGGCCGCCGACTACGCGTTACGGTCCCGCCGGAGGTCGCCCGCGACGGACTACTCATCGTCGGCTTCGATCCCAGAGACATGTCATGGTTCTCCAAGGAACTTCTCAGATGATCCCACCCTGAACAACGGCGTGTGCCGAAAGGTGGGGAGGGTTTTCGTGCTGACCCCGCAGGTGGACCAGGGAGCATCGCCAAGATGGCCGCAGGCAAATTGAGCGTCGCTATCCCGACCTACAACCGCAAGGACGTCTTGCGGAAGGTCCTCGAGGCGTATTGTTCTCAGTCGGCACAGCAGGAAATTCTCGAGATTTTCGTGGTTGACGACGGCTCGACCGACGGAACCGAGTCCACGGTTGCTCGATTCAATGAAGGATCCTCGGTCCCCATTCATTACTTCCGGCAGGAGCATCGCGGGGCCGCTGCGGCTCGCAACCTGGCCATAAGAGAAACCCGGGGAGATCTGCTGCTTTTCACCGACGACGATGTGATACCATCACCCACTCTCGTTGAAGAACACTCGAATTGGCACCGTCAAAACCCTGACCCTTGTGCGGCGGTCTTGGGTTCCGTCCCATGGCACCCGGCAGTCCGTCCTACTCCGTTCATGAACTGGCTCATCCGGGGAGGCCCCCTGTTTGATTTTCGCGAATGCTCGAAGCGCAGGGAATTGGGTTTTGAGTACTTCGTCACCTGGAACTTGAGCTTGAAGGCGAAGTTCCTCCGAGAAAACGGAACATTTGATGAGGACTTTCGAGCCTACGGCTACGAAGATTATGAGCTCGGGTACCGCCTGGCAAGAAAAGGACTGCGCTTACTCTACAATCCAAGCGCAGTAGGGTACCACTATAGGTACGTGTCCTTTGCGGACGTCTGTCGCCGAGCGCAACTCGTGGCTGCGGCGGAAAAGGTCCTCCGAACCAAGGAGGCAGGGGTGAAATTCGCCGAAATGGAATCACAGAGGAGGCGCTCGTTGAAGAGCCGGATGGGAAGGGTCCTGGCGAGGCGGCTGAGGCCTGTCCTTGCTCTCACCAGCCCGTTGCTAGATACGCGAATCCCCCTGCCGTGGTTTGTCTACCGGGCCATCTACTCCTCCTATCGTCTGTCGGTAAGGCGCCCCGCTGAAGCTTCGATTCCGAAAGCCGGCTAGCCAGGATGGATCTGTCAATCTGCATTTTGACTCGTAATCAACCCGAATTACTCCCACGCTGCGTGGCTTCCTGCCTCGCGGAAATCGAGAGGGAAGGAATCGCTTCCGAGATCATCGTCATTGACAATGCCTCCTGGGATGGTAGTCCTCAAAAGGCTGCGAGTCTGTCGCCGTTGGTCCGTGTTATCCGCAACGAAGAGAATCTGGGGTTTTCGAAGGCCAACAATATCGGCATCCGCGCCAGCAGCGGAAAATACGTATTGATTCTGAACGACGATGCGGAGTTTCGCCCAGGGGCTCTCGGCCTTTTGATTGCCACGATGAATGCCAACCCGCGCCTGGGGGGCGTGGGGCCGAAATTCCTGAATGCCGATGGGTCATTCCAGCGGGGCAACGCTCCCAAGCGGTTTCCGCGCCTGCGCGGGGTGGTTTCAGAACTTCTGAATCTTGACGTCGTTTTCGAGAAGTTCCCCGTGACGCGGGATTTGCTGACTAATCGCCGCGATGAAAACCGCGGCGGCGAGGCGGAACAGATCGACTGCGCCTGCCTCCTGGCGCGACGGGAGGCCCTGGAGGCGGTCGGCCTCTTCGACGAAGGGTTCTATTTTTTGTTCGAAGACACCGACCTGTGCTATCGCCTCGACAAGGCCGGCTGGAAGTTGTGGTATATCCCGGACGCCCAGATAACTCACTACGGCGGCGCGTCCTTCAAGAAAGTCATGCGATCGGAACGGGCAGGCATGTATTTCGAGGGGCTTGTTCGGTTCTTCAGAAAGCACTCCAGCCCCAGCCGGTTTCTGCTCTTCCGGTTAACCTTGGCAGGATCGCTTTGTCTCAGAATGCCGTTGGCCGTTCTGTTCTCGCTGAGCCCTTTAGGCAGGGTCCGCCAGAGATGGAAGGGGACCGTTCCGATATACTCGAAGGTTCTCCGGTCGCTTCTTTTCGTGAGAGGTTGAGTTTGGAAAAGTCATCTCCAACCAGCATTGGAGTGAAAGCTGTGCGGGGCGCCGCGGCGCTTGGCATCCGGCAGATTCTGGTACAAGGCCTGGGCGCGCTCACAGGCATCGTACTCGCCCGATTGCTTTCCCCGTCCGATTTCGGGCTTTTCGGGATCATCACCTTCGTGCTCACCTTTCTAGTGGCCTTCGGTGACGTGGGTCTCGGGGCGAGCTTGATTCGAGAGCCGGAGGAACCTTCCGAAGAAGACTACCGCGCTGTCTTTACTGCCCAGCAATTGTTGGTCGCAGTCGTAGTTTTGGTTGGGTGGTTTGCCTCCCCCATGCTGGCCCACGCTTACCACTTGCCGCCTCACCGAGCGATCCTTTTTCGTTTGGTGGCCATTTCCCTGCTTTTCACCTCTTTCCAGGTTATTCCCTCCGTTCGCCTGGAGCGCCACCTCAAGTTTCAGAAACTCGCGGCGGTCGAGGTCGCCCAAGCACTAGTCTACAACGGCGTGACGATGGGCGCGGCCTTTGCCGGGTTGGGGCCGCTCAGCTTCGCTTTGGGCCTTCTTTCTCGCTCGGCGGCCGGGGCTGCGATCATCAATTGGGTGAGCCCCTGGCGCATCGGCTGGCATCTGGATATCCAGAGAATCCGCAGGCACCTGAGTTTCGGACTCCCCTACCAGGGGATTGCCTTTACCTCACTGTTGAAAGACAGTATTACACCCGTCTTCGTGGGTCTCGCTTTGGGTATTTCCCAGGTTGGCTATATCAACTGGGCTAACATGGTGGCCGCGTACCCTGTGATGGCCCTTATGGTCTTGCAGAGGGTGTACCTTCCCGCCTTTGCCCGAATGCAGGCCCACAAAGAGCGCCTGGGCGCGTTTGTTGAAAAGGTAATTCTGGCGACGAACGCCATTGTGGCGCCTCTGGCAATTCTCACCTTCGTGTTGATTCAGCCCATTACCGTCACGGTCTTCGGGCAGAAGTGGCTTGTGGCCATTCCTCTCTTCCGTCTGTTTTGGCTGGCAAATCTATTTGTCCCCACTGCAACTCCCCTTATGGGGCTTTTGAATGCGCTAGGGCGCTCGCGCACTACTTTTGGGTTCGCGCTTCTGTGGATGTTGGGGACGTGGGTAATGGGTGTTCCATTGGTCCTTTTATGGGGTACCATCGGCTACGCTTTGGCCAGCTTCGGCGTCCAGTTGACCAATTTCCTTTTGTACCGCAAGGCTCAAGAGCACGTTAGTTTTCGAATCTTCCCAGTGATTGCGCCGGTATGGATCTGGGCCTCGCTGCTCGGGTCCACAATTTATGGGCTTGACCTAGTTTTCCCGTTTAAGGGAATACCTCTGCTCATCGTCCACGTAGCATTTGGCCTTATCGTCTATATGGTTGGCTTGGGCTTGCTCTATCGCAGTCATGCACGTAGAATCTGGCTCTGGATCAGGAGCGACGCCTGGAATCTCGAATCTCAGTAGTTATCAATACGCTCAACGAAGAGGGGAACCTTCCCTATGCCCTGCGCTCCGTGAAGCCATGGGCCGACGAGATTATCGTCGTGGACATGTATAGCGAAGACAGGACAGTTGAGATGGCAAAGCAGTTTGGCGCAAAGGTCTTTTTTCACGAACGCGCGGGCTTTGCCGACCCTGCCAGGGCGTTCGCAATTGCTCAGGCCTCCGGCGACTGGATTCTGATGCTGGATGCTGATGAACTGGTGCCCTATCCACTGAGCCAGAAGCTTCGGGAAATAGCGGCTAGCGATACGGCGGATGTTGTCAGAGTGCACTGGGTTAACTATTTATTAGGCGCGCCCATGCTGTACACGGGGTGGGGGCCGAATCAGGACCCGCATGCGAGATTCTTTAAGAAGGGCTTCGTCACGACCACGAACGAGGTACACAATTTCCTCCAGCCTATGCCGGAGGGGCGAATCGTCGAGGTGCCGTTTGAACCTGGATTTGCGGTGATTCACTTCAACTACCTCAATTCAGAGCATTTCATCGAAAAGTTGAATCGGTATACATCCGTCGAGGCGAAGCAAGCATTCGCGAGAGGTCAGCAAATTACCCCCTGGCGCGCAACTCTCAACGGCGTTAAGGAGTTTTTGATCCGCTACCTGAAGGCGCAGGGATTTCGTGACGGCTGGCGCGGGTTCTATCTCTCTGCTTTTATGGTTTTCTACCGTATCGCAGCCGCCGCCAAACTGGAGGAGTTGAAATCGCTCGGGCCGCGGGAGGCGGTCGAGGCTCGTTATCGCCAAGAGGCTGAGCGAATCCTCGCGGCCTACGGCAATTCGCCCGGGCCTGATCCTCGATAAGCACTTGGGGGAAACGTGAATGTATTCCTTGGCAAAATAATAAAGCCCGTCCTGGCCCGCAGTGACTTTGATCTCAGCCTGGTCAAAATGCGGCTAGGTGAATTCGGTGCGTTGGGTTCGGAATTGAGTGCGGCATTCTCCATGGAAGACTCTCCCGGGCAGCCCAACTCGCGCTTGATTGAATTGGCGCTTTCTTCTATTCATTGCGCCCAGCACCTTGAATTGCGATTCCTGATCGAGCGAAAGGTACCCGGGTACGTCCACCTCTGGCCTGGCGAACATTACAGATTGCTGCATGCGATTGTTCAGGAGACAAAGCCGCGCTTGGTTCTCGAGATCGGCACTTACACGGGCTTAAGCGCCCTGGCGATGCTTGCTGCCCTCCCCCTGGAAAGCAGCTTGGTAACTGTCGACGTCATCCCCTGGCAAAAGATTCCCGGGAGCCATCTCCGACCAACCGATTTTGACGGAGGAAAACTCCAGCAATTAATCTGCGATCTTGGAAACCGCGAAGTCGCCGAGAAACACGCCGGCCTCCTGCAAAATGCCGACGTGGTCCTTGTCGATGCGTCGAAAGACGGGGTGTTCGAATATCGGCTGATGGAACAGTTTAGGCGAGTCGGGTTGAAGCACGGAGCACTCGTGATTTTTGACGATATTCGGTTCTGGAACATGCTCCGCCTCTGGCGTGAAATCAGCCAGCCGAAACTTGACCTTACCAGTTTTGGACATTGGAGTGGAACAGGGTTAGTGGATTGGGATGGTTAGATTGTCGATTCCTGGCCTTATTATGGTGGTGGCCGTCCCCGCGGAGGCGGGATGGACATACAGCAGCAAGAGGGTGCGGTTATGCAACGTCCGAAGGTAACCGTCTGCCTTCCAACTTACAATAAGGCCCGTTACCTGCCGGCAGCCATAGCTAGCGTGCTGGCTCAGGAGTTTCGCGACTACGAACTCCTGATCGTCAACGACGCATCTCCAGACAACACGGACGAGATCGTCCGGGGATTCGTTGATGCCAGAATCAAGTACGCTCGCAACCCGCAGAATATGGGCTTGGTGGAAAATTGGAACTGTTGCCTGAACTTGGCGCAGGGCGACTACGCCATAGTATTCCACGACGACGACGTTATGCTGCCGGGGCTCCTGCGGCGGGAAGTGGAGGTTCTGGATGGGAACTCGAAGGTAGTCCTTGTCCATGCCGCTGCCCAAGCCATCGACGAGAGTGGGGCGGTTTTCTGTGTTGCTGCCCCTCATACCTGGCCTCCGCTCGCCTCGAGCCTTGAGTTTGTAACTCTTTACTGGACACAAGGCTACGTGGTAATGCCCAGCGCGATGTTTAGAAGATCACTGGCCTTGAGACTGGGTGCATTCAACCCAGACCTGAAATATAGCGCCGATGCCGACCTGTGGCAGCGCATGGCCTTCGAGGGACAAGTGGCGTTCCTGGATGAATTGCTGATTTCCAATCGCGTCCATTCGTCGCAAACCACCCAGAAAATCCTTACGAATTCCCTGCAAATGTTGGACGAACGCCTTAAACTTGCCGAGGCAACTCGCAAGCTGGTAGCCGCCCACGGGGGGAACCTGGATCGAGAAATCGACCGCCACCTCTCGCGGGTTTTGGCTATCGATTTGCCCGAACTGCGACGCTGGAATGCCTCGATTCCGCATGTTATGCGGTATGGACAGGCTGCGGTGCGCGCGCACCCGCAAGTCGTTTACAGCCCTCGGTTTCTGGCGTATTTCGGGCTGTCGATCCTTCCGCCGTCGGTTATTCGATGGCTGAAGAGGGTTCACATTCGCTGGCTTTCGTCAGGTTGGTCGGCCGCACGAAAGAACTCCACTCCTTGATGGCCATAGGGGCGACCCTTGTGATTGCCCGAGCGCAACCGGGAGGGTTCACATTGGAACAAGCGCAGGCAACATTGCCTGCGCTAGCCAAGCAAACCATGAGAATCGGCATCAATGCTCTTCCTTTGTCGCGAGTGCGGGCAGGAGCTGCGCGGGTCGTTTGGAGTGTTCTCGAGGAGCTGCACAAGAACGACCCCGAGAACTGTTACTACCTTTACTCCGACCGTGATTTCGACCTCCCTTGCGAAGGGGACCGCTGGCAAAAAAGGATCTGGTCTCCGCTTCGTTTTCTTCCCGGTACGCTTTGGCTGCAAACGGTGGGGCGGCGGATGATCATTCGCGACCGGCTCGACCTGTTTTGGGGTTCCAATAATCTGCTGCCGCTCGGGCTCCCCTCGGAACTCGGAAAGGTCGTTTCGATCTACGATCTTATCTTGCCCCTCTATTCCAAATATGCGGACCCGCTCAGCCGGAGCATGCACTGGCTGTTTGCCGAGCGGTCAGCTCGCCAAGCGGACAGGATCATCGCGGACTCCGAGTCCACGGCGAGAGATCTGCAACGCATTTATGGGATCGCCGAGTCCAAGATTGAAGTCATTCATCTCGGAGTCGGTCCGTCATTTAAGCCCCAGAATTCCGTGGCGGCCGCCGAATATGTCGCCAGCAAATACAGAGCCTCGAAGGATTACATACTCACTGTGGGCACGCTTGGACCGCACAAGAATTTGATCACCCTCGTGAGAGCCATGAAGGTTCTGCGTGACCGAGGAGCACTCTCCTTTCAACTTCTGGTGGTAGGCTCGGAAGGCCGGAAGAAATCTCAGGTGCTCGAAGTGATCCGCACCTTCGGCCTAACTGACAACAACATCCGTTTCTTAGGATTTGTACCGGATGAAGATTTGCCCGCGCTGTACTCGGGGAGCAGTCTGTTTGTACTTCCTTCACTTTATGAGGGCTTCGGTCTCCCCCTAGCGGAAGCAATGGCTTGTGGGGTCCCGGTCATTGCTTCCAATACCTCTTCCATTCCAGAGGTTGTTGGCGACGCAGGTCTGCTGGTTCCACCTACCGAGCCGGAGGCATTCGCGGAAGCGATCCGGCGAGTGAGAAGCGACGAGGGCTTGCGAAGGGCGATGGTCGAAAAGGGGCTGATGCAGGCGGCGGGCTTCCGCTGGGACACAGCAGCTCGACAGACTTTGGAATGCATGCGGAATGTGGTGCGTCAAAAGCATTTGCAACGGCAGTAGCGGTGGCCTTTGCCGCTAAGCTCAGGCAACAACAAGGGTTATTCCCGCGAGATCAGGATGAGAATCGGCATTGACGCTCGGCCGCTGTCAGTCCAGGCTGCAGGGGTTCCTCGCGTCGTGAGCAGCCTTGTCCGCGAACTCGAAAAGATCGACCCGTCGAATTCCTATTACCTGTATTCACACCGCGATTTTAACCTGCCTCTTGGGGGCCCGCGTTGGCACAAACGAATCGGGTCGGGCGTCTCTCGACTTCCCGGCATTGTCTGGTTTTTGACCGAAGGGAGGAGGGCGACTCTGGAAGACAATTTGGATGTCTTTTGGAGCGCGATGTACATTCCGCGCCTCGCGCTTTCCTCACACGTGGCAACTGTTCTCACGGTGCACGACCTCGAATGGCGCCTTTATCCGCAGACGATGAGCAGGAAGACCTACTATGCCCATCGGCTGCTGGTTTGGCCATCGGTTCGGCAAGCGGACAGGATTGTCGCGGTCTCTGAGGCGACAGCGCTAGACCTGCAACACGTCTCAAATGTCCCCGGATCGAAAATTGAAGTCATTCACCACGGAGTTGATCCCGCATATAAACCCCAGGACGCCGGAAGGGCCGCCGAATACGTGGCCGGCAAATACGGGGTTTCGAACGACTATGCACTCGCGGTAGGAACCGTGCAGCCACGGAAAAACCTGGCTACTCTGGTCGAAGCGTGGAAGATAGTGCGCGAACGGGTAAAGGACCAATTCCAGCTTGTCGTGGCGGGGGCGAGGGGCTGGAAAAACAGTCAACTGGACGAGACCATCCGCCGCCTTGGCCTTACCGGCGACGAAGTGCGTTTCCTGGGCGTGGTGCCGGAGGAGGACCTACCCGTGCTATACTCAGGGAGTAGTGTGTTTGTATTTCCTTCGCTTTATGAGGGTTTTGGGCTACCCCTGGTGGAAGCGATGGCTTGCGGGGTCCCGGTCATAGCTTCGAATACTTCCTCCGTGCCGGAGGTTGTGGGGGACGCGGCTCTGCTGGTTTCGCCTACTGAACCCGCAACGTTCGCGGAAGCCATTCTGCGGGTGAGAAGTGACGATAATCTACGGAAAGCATTGATCGAAAAGGGGCTTACGCAGGCGGCTGGTTTTAGCTGGGGAAGGGCGGCGGCTCAACTTTTGGATTGCATGGGGCGCACGGCCGCGGCAAAACATTCTGCGAGCCGGCCCTCGGTTTGAAGGAATCTCACATGGCGATGAGCAAATGGCAAGACTCAAATGGTTTCCCAAATGCCGTTTGCCCTTTGAGCTTTGCCATTTGAGCTTCTTCGTAGGGGGCAATGAGACCTGATACGAGATGGGATCTCAGCAGGCAAGGGATTATCCAGTGGGCCACAGACCGGTAAGGGTCCTCCACGTCGTGCGGGCGGTGCCGGGCGGCGGCGCCGAGGCTTGGCTGCTTAAGGCCACAAGACAGATCGGCCGCGATCGTATCAAGTCCGATTTTTGCTGCCTCTGGACGCCTTCAGCAACCTTTCGCGATGAGGTTGCGGAGTTGGGAGGGCATATCCTACTCTGCCCTTTTCGCTCCAGCCTGCCGACCTTCCCTCGGCGTCTTCGCCGCCTGCTTCGCGCGGAGCGATATGATGTCGTACATTCCCACGTGGGTTTGCCTTCGGGGGTGGTGCTGCGAGAGGCGATGCTTGAAGGTATTCCAAAACGCATTGTGCACAGCCACAACAGTGACGACCTCCATCCGCATTCCCTTTTGAGAGGCGTCTGGCGGGCAGCCATGCGGACCGCAGTTCAAAAGTATGCGACCGCGGGCTTGGCTTGTTCCGAAGCGGCTGCGAGATTCCTATTCGGTTCCCAGTGGAGGTCGGACCCACGCTTTCGCGTGCTTCACTGCGGAATCAATTTGGACCAATTTCGGACTCTTCCATCTCGAGAAGAAACGCGAAGGGAGTTTGGAATTCCCGTTGACGCGCCGGTCGTAGGACACGTGGGCCTGTTCGAGCGCAGAAAGAACCAGGCCTTCTTGTTGCAAGTCGGCCGGGAGATCCTGAAAGTACGACCCGAAGTGAAGTTCTTATTGGTGGGCGACGGCCCGATGCGCCCTAAGATCGAGGCCATGGCGCGGGAATTTGGCTTGGACAAGAATGTCGTCTTCGCCGGTCAGCGGTCCGACGTCCCTCGCTTGATGCTCTCAGCAATGGACGTGTTTGCTTTACCGTCCATCGAGGAGGGTTTAGCAATCGTTTTGACCGAAGCCCAGGCTGCGGGACTACACAGCCTCGCTTCCAGCGCAGTCCCCGCTGAAGCGAGCGTGGTGCCTGGGGGCGTGGAACAGCTTTCTTTGTCCGAGGGCCCGAAGCCTTGGGCTGCGACCTTGTTGAGACTGCTCCAGAGTGGCCGATTGGAAAAACAGATAGCGCTGGGCATCATCGAGCAGACAGATTTCAACATCCGGCGATCCTGTTCTGAACTCACCCGAATTTACGGCGAGGGTAATTAGTCCGCATCAAAGCTCGAAATCCGGATATCCGGCAGCCGCACAAGGTTGGGTTGGTCGAGTTTCGAATTCGCTTATCGAATCTCGAGATTCCAATGATGTAGGAGGACGGTTGGAAAGAGTGGCAGGTTCTTACGGTTCAGAAGCGATTACTCGTGCCGCAGATCAGGGCCACCCGAAACTGGAAGGAAGGGCCCTGAAATCTGCGACGTGGAGGGTATTCGCCTTTCATCTGTTTCGGGTCGGTTTGTTTTTCGGGGCTGCGTACAACTATTACGCTCATAACGAGGGGACCGCTTGGTTGCTTGGAATCCTTTTCGTTTATTCCTACCTGGATCGGGAGTTCTTCCTGAAGCCCAACCTCATGAATGCCTATCTCGCGTTCACCGTGATCTTCTATTATTCGCGATGGGTGATGGGGTGGGGGAACCCCTACACGACGATCTACGGGCAGGACGCTCCGAACTGGGTGAAAGTCATCAAGGATATTGTGTGGATAGGTTTTGTGGGAGTGATCGCTTTCGGGGCTTTAACTCGACCGCAGTTTGACCGCAACATGCCTTTGCGGCTGACCGCTCGAGGAATGATATTAGTCGTTCTGACGTTCGTTTATCTCGTCTTGCCGACTTTCGCCTTGATCTACGCACGCGGCAGGGTGTTTGATATTGTCCTCATGGCGATGAGATACCCGCTGGAGTACGTCCCCTTTGTGTTTCTGATGCCTTTTATCTTGCGGGGCGAAAGCTCCATCAGGTATCTCCGCACATTCGTTCCCTTGGTTTTGCTCTCCCTTATCTTCCTGGGCATTGAAATGTTCTCAGGCCGGCAGACAGGCATGGGCTACGGTGGATGGTACACCCGCTATGGCTCGATCTTTGGCTCTCCCAACGATTTCGGAGTGTTCATGATGCTGGCCATTGCGACCGCGCTGGCCTTTCTGGCTGAACGGGCAATAAGGTGGTCTCCCAAAGTTGTCGCGTTCTTAATCTTCTGCTTGTGCGGGCTCGCGGCAACCATATCCCTGAGCGCCAGTTTTGCGATGGTCTTCACCACGATCAACTTGGTGCTTTTTACGAAAGACAGGGTAAAGAGCGCCATGACCGTAATTGCGGTCGCCGTTTTGGTCGCTTCTCTCTACTACGTATTTCCGGATGTCGGGGTTGCCAAATTCTTTGTCATCCGCATGGAGAATCTAGTCACTGCGAGGGATGAGAGCGCCACTTCGCACTACACGAGCGTTGTTGTGGCCGAGGACGCGATCAAACGGTTTGAGCCGGCCGAGTACGTCTTTGGCACATTTGAATCGCGCAATCAGGCTCTGGCGCCAGAAACATACTACCTTAGGACATTTTACCTTCGCGGGGGCGCCAGCCTTGCTATTCTCCTGGCTATTATCGGCTTGTCGCTATTCGAGAGCCACCATAGGTACCGCGCGGCAAGGGGAGACCGCGAAAGGAGAGGTTTATTCCTAGCCACCTTCCTCGGCGTGGCCGGGATCGCGTTCGCCTGTCTGTTCATTCCGTATCTCGACAGTTTCCCTTCGAATTTCTACTTCTGGTTCCTCGTGGCGATTATCTGGTGCGAGCCGATGAGTGAAAGAGAAATCGTCGCAATGCATGCAGCCCGGCCTCAGCAACAGGTCGTGGGCGGAAAGAAGCGAAAGCTGTCGCCTGGACTTGCTCGATAATGATCTAAGACGGGAGGTGAAACGAAAGGAGGAAGACGAGCATGCGCAAGTTGCTTCCCTGTCTCATTGTGTTCTGGCAGTTTAAGGCCAAAGGGTCACTCCACATCGTGCGGAATCTCGAGATTGCTTTCGCCGTCGCGGCGGCTTTCCTTTCTCTGCAGGGTAGCCTCACCCAGGGTTACAGTCCACTATGGGGGCCGATCCCTGCGCACAAATACCTGGCGCAATCCGTGCACCACACACCGCACTTGATGCGGCAACTTACCGCCGCTTTTCAGGAAAGCCGCGCGCCGGGGCTTCCAGGGGAGTCCGAAAATATTCGGTGGGCTGAACATCGCCAAGGAAACGACTTAGGCGCGCAGATTAATGCCGCAGATGCCAGTCTGGGGCGTGAAGCCGGGGAAATCCGGGTAGGCCGGGCGGGAACGGTCGATACACGAGTCACTCTTTCCTCGAATCATGTCCTCCATCTTCTCGCGCCGACGACGTGGAAAGCCGGGATCCAGGTACAGAATGACAATTCGGTTGTCGGCGAAGGCTGCGCCTCATCGATTACTCTGAGCCTGCAGTCGCCCGGACCGTTGATTTTGGGGAAAACTGTTTCCAATCTGAAGGTCTCGAACCTCTGTGCCGAGGCCCCCCACGAGGCACCTGGGTCCGTGTTGGTGCGCGTCGATGCGGCCCGGGAAGTTGAGGTAACGGACTGCCGCACCAAGAACCTTCGCCTGGCCGAATTGAACTCCTCTTCTAACATCAAGGTCATCGGGAACACAGCAATCTCGGCCAGGAACGATCCCGCTTCAGGGGCAGCCGTTAACATCACTTTCACACAGGGCGTCCTCGCGAGTGACAACATCATCCAGGGTTTCGTGCAAGGCTTCCAGTGGTGGGGTGGCGACGCGAACCCCAGGACGGGCCAGGGCGCCGCGACGAACAAGCGCGGAGCCCGCGATCTCTCCTTCATTGGCAACCAAATTACCGATGTCGGGGGAGGGGGGATCTGGGGCAGCATGGGTGAAGGCGTTGTCGCTTCCAGTAATATCATCGAGACCTGCGGCGACATTTGCCTCGATTCGGAAGGGAGCAATTCCGTCGTCTTCTCGAACAACTACGTAAGAGACGGGGCCAATGGGGCTATCGCAACTTTCTATTACAACCGGGACGTTCTGATAACCGGGAACACCGTGGTTTCCAGTAGCTGGGATAAACCGCTGCTTCGCACCTATACGACCGGCCAAACCGCGCCTTATGATCGCGACACGCAAGTGGTGGGCAATCACTTTACCTGCCTCGATACCTCTCCCTGCTTCATCAGTTCAACAAGCGGGTTGCCGGAGAGATTCGTTTTCAAAGACAACACCTTGCGAAATGTCACGGTGTTCCTTTCCGACGCGAACCCTAAGCATATTGTGGTGATCTCGGGTAACGATTTCCTGTTTGATGTAGCAGCTACCAGGGTGCATGGAGCTATTTGGGCGGGTCGTACCTACTCGTTGTCGCCGGGCGATCCCGGTTACTGCGACATCTCGAATAACACGGTGCGCTCGGACGTCGCACAGCCTCCAGGAAGCGCAGCCATTTTCGTGTACCAGGATGACCCGGAGATCGCTCCATTTACCATTGTTGAGGGCAATCGCCTGGTTGGACTTCACCCATTCCCAGTTGATATTTCGGTGGAGGGGGGGAGCAAGAACCCTTCCGTGACACCTGTTTTTCTGATTCGGAACAACCTTATGGGGGCAGGCGTATTCTCCCGGCTGGATCAGGCGAGTCCCAGATCAACGGTCAAACTGGAAGGGAACTATCGTATGGATTCGTCCTCCATTCCTGGTCAATGAATCGCGAAAAGATGGAGCGCGTAATTGCAATTGATGCCAGAATGTTCGAGCATTCCGGTATCGGGACCTATCTCAGGAACTTGCTCGCGCACCTGGCAGCTTTGGAGAACGACTACGTGTTTGAAGTGATTTGCCGGCGGCGGGAAGCCTTGGATGGCCTGCCGCCCGCGAGGTTCCGGTTCGTCTCAGCCAGGTCGCCGATTTACAGCCTGAGCGAGCAATGGGAAATAGCGCGGCTCGCCCGGCACGCTCAAATACTCCACAGCCCGCACTATAACGCCTCACTGCTGTATCGAGGCAACCTGGTAGTGACGATTCATGACCTTATTCATTTAACGGATCCGACCATCGGACGAACTCTTGCTGCGCGGTTCTACGCTCGGCCGATGTTCCACCTGGTGGCGAGGAGAGCTGATCGCATCATCGCCAATTCAGAATTTACAAAGCAGCAGATCGTTGAACACCTCGCAGTTTCACCTTCAAAAGTGAGTGTGGCTTACCTGGGGGTTAGCGAACGCTTCCGTCCACGCGACCGCAAGGAGGCTTTTCGCCGCGTCTCCTTTTTGCTGGGCGTTAGTCGGCCTTATATACTTTTTGTCGGCAATCTAAAACCCCACAAAAACGTTAAAACCCTCATCCGGGCATTCGCTCAAATATGCGCTCACAGTGACTTTGATCTCCAACTGGTCATCCTTGGTGATGACCGAAAATGGAAGGCAGGTTTAGTCGACGAATCCATGAGTTTGGGACTCGGGGAGCGAGTCATCTTCGCTCCGCACGTCCCCTACCAGGACCTTCCGTGGGTGTATGCGGCGGCCGAGATATTGGTGATGCCGTCCTTGATCGAGGGATTCGGCCTGCCTGTTTTGGAGGCTATGGCCTGCGGGGCGCCAGTAGTATGCTCGCGGGCTGCTTCCCTGCCCGAAGTAGCGGGGGAAGCCGCCGAGTATTTTGAACCGGCAAGTGTGGAAGACCTTGCAATGGCTATGGGAAGGGTTCTAAGATCAAGCCAGCTTCAAGAAACACTGCGTTGCAAGGGTCTAGAGCGAGCTAAACTCTTCTCTTGGGAGGAATTTGCGCGCAGACACTGCGAGGTGTATCGGGAGGCGCTGGGCACTTGAGCAAGGTTATACCATGAAGCTTGTTCCGATGGATGCTGTAACTGCCGACAACGCGCCGCTCATTGGGGAAGTCGACAGCGGCGTACAGCAACGGTCCAATTCGCGTTTTCTCATCGTGGGGAGCGTAGTCCTTTTCTGTTTCTGCCTCGCCACCAGGATCCCCCTACGGTCCAGGTTGCTTTCCGGTTGGGACCCCGTCCAATTTGCTCAAGCTATTCACCACTTCGATATTAGCCACGACCGGCCCCAGCCACCGGGGTATATCGTCTACGTCGGACTGGCAAAGGCGGTATTCTGGCTCATCCATGACGACAATTTGACGCTCACAACGCTCTCTGCGCTCTTCTCCGCCCTTTCAACGGTGCTGATATTCGTCCTTGCCTTCTTGATGTACGATCGGCGCACTGCGCTTCTTGCGTCCGCCGTGTGGGCCACGTGTCCCCTCGTATGGTTCCACGGACTAATTGGGGAAATCTACGCCTCGGCCGGCTTCAGCAGCCTGGCGGTTGGTCTTTCGGTCTTTCTGTTGTTGAGATCACCAAGCGCGTTAATGGCAGCATGCGCCGGCATTGTCTATGGTCTGGCCACGGGGCTTAGGCCAGACCAACTCCTTCTGCTCGCCCCTCTCTTGCTTTTTCCGTTCTGGCGCTCTAGGGCTTGCCGGCGCTGGGCTCCCCTCGCATTCTCAGCCGCACTGGTTGTGTATGCCGCATGGTACATTCCAACAGTGCTTTCCGCCGGCGGCTACGGCAGTTACAGCCGGCTTGTGCGTACGCAATTCTCCACCGCGGTCAGAAGGGAGAACATCTTTTTCGGCGCTTCACTGGTGGCGCACTTCTGGATGTTGATACGGTTGGTCAGCGGCTTGGCGTTGGGGCTGTTGCCACTTCTGATTGTTCTCGCCATCCTGTGCATGGTGCGCAGGCCTAATATGAAAGCGGGAGAGATCAGACGGGAGGAGGCCCTGTTTCTGGCTGTTTGGGCGGTTCCATTTCTACTGTTTTACAGCCTGATTTTCATCGGGAGGGTCTCCTACTGTCTAGCCTGCCTGCCACCTCTACTTTTGCTGGTTTCGAGGTGGGCCGTTACGACCCTTGCCGGGCCGCATCGAGACGGCGAGAAGCAGTTCCGGCTCTGCCTGTTCTTGGCGGTTGTTGCGAATGGGGGTGTTTTCTTCCTTATCCCCCGGATTCCGGAGCCCAAGATCGCATCCAAGTCTTTCAGCCTTTCAAAGATCGTCCCCGATGCGCTAAACCGCTCTCTACTTTCCTGCGTGTATGACCAGCTTCGCTTCGACCAATCGGTGAAGAAGAGATACTTTGAGGAGATCCGGAGACTTCGTCTGCAAGGCGATTCGGCTGTCCTCTTTATACAGCTTGGACCACCGGATTGCCTGAACGGCCGGATTTTTGAGTACTACTTTTCCGATGTACCTTTCTATACCGCGCTGGGTGCTAGCGACCCGATTCCGGGATTCCGTCGTCCGCTCGCTGCCCGGCAAGCCGGTTCCCTCAACGAAGCCCCCTCGCTACAAGAGAGCGAAGGGGGCGAACGCGGGCCGACTTTGGGGGTCGCTAGAAACCGTGTGCTGATGCTCTGCTCAAAAGGTCTGCTCCTCGACGTGAACGCGAAGGGCGGAAGCGCGCGAGTGGTCAAGACTGAAGACCAGGACGATCGCTCAGACATATACCAAGTTTACGACCTGCGTCTGACTCCAACATCGTCGGTAGAGATCATAGAGGGACGCCAATCTGTTTCGATTCTGGAGCGACCCTGACCCTGCCGAAAGTTGCATGGTGCACTTATGGAAGATCCCAAACGGCCTGAGGAAAACAGCTCCGTGAGCCAGGTGACCCAAGGCGTGCAGGGGCCGGACCCCCTCGCGAGTCTTCGGGTGGCCATCGTTCATTACTGGTTCGTGAAGTTCCGGGGCGGAGAGCGTGTCGTGGAAGCCTTGGCCGAGATGTTCCCGCAGGCCGATCTCTTCACCCTGGTCCTCGATCCGGATGCGCTATCCCCGTCGCTGCGGAGGCGCAATTTCACCACCTCATTTCTGCAGAACATCCCGGGGATCAAGCGTCACTACAAAAAGCTTCTCCCGCTTTTCCCTCTGGCGCTCGAGCAGTTCAATCTGGGCGATTACGACCTGGTAATCAGTTCCGAGTCCGGCGCGGCGAAGGGAGTTCTAACAGGACCTCACACCTGCCACATCTGCTATTGCCATACGCCCATGCGCTATATCTGGGACATGTACCATCCGTATCGCGCCAAGCCAGGGATGGGAGGAGTGGCGCGCTTGGTGTTTTCCCTCTCGGCGCATTACATGCGACTCTGGGATTATGCTGCCGCTGCGCGCGTTGACTATTTTGTGGCGAATTCCTGGAATGTTGCGGGCCGCATCGGCAAACATTATCGCCGCAAGGCAACGGTGATCAATCCACCCGTGGACGTCTGCGCCGGCTATATCTCGCCGGAAGTGGACGACTACTACCTGACGGTAGGACAACTGGTGGATTATAAACGTGTCGACCTGGCCATCGAGGCGTGCAACCGCCTGGGACGGCCTCTGCGGGTTATCGGCGAGGGTGAAGAGTTTGAGCGACTGCGGACTCTGGCCGGCCCCACCGTCAAGTTTTTGGGACACCTACCCGACCAGGAATTGCGGGAGAATTACGCGCGCTGCCGCGCCCTGCTGTTTCCAGGTGAAGAGGACTTCGGAATCGTCCCCGTCGAAGCCCAATCTTTCGGCAGACCGGTGATCGCTTTCGGCCGCGGTGGCGCCCTGGAAACGGTAGTTGGCGGCTTTGCGACAGTTCCTCGTGCTCTCGAGTCTTCCACCGGGGTATTCTTCGCTAAACAATCCGCCGATTCTCTGGCCGACGCGATTCTCTTCTTCGAGTCGAACGAGAGCCGTTTTTCGCCTGCCTTTATTCGACGGCACGCAGAACGCTTCAACGTGTCACGGTTCAAGAACGAGTTGGCCACATTCATCAGCCGTAAAGTGCTCGAGTTCAGAAACAAGCAGATCGAAAGACAGTGGTAGTGGTTTCCAATTGAGATCGGTTGGGACGCTGGATGGCTACAAAGTCCGTCATAAATCGTGCTGCCAATGCGTTCGTGGCGCTTAACCGGAAGGCGTCCGAGCGATTGGAGGCGTCCCTCCCTCAAAACTTCGACATTTTCTGCCGCTATATCGAGGTGGTGAGAGATGTGATTAACGCCAAGCCGCGCAATACGGTCGTCGTGGACGTTGGCGGCGGGACGACGTGCCCATTCGCTCGTGCCCTGAACCCGGACGGCAACACCATAATTATCGCATTGGATATCTCCCAAGACCAACTAAGGTGCAATAATGACGTCAAAGGCAAATTAGTAGCCGACGTCGTCAAGGGTCTGCCCTTCGGCAACGGTACGATCGATCTCATCACCTCGAGATCGGTGCTCGAACACCTTGGGGATGTCGGCGACTTTATAAGGCATTCAAGCGACGTTCTTAAGCCGGGGGGCTACTGGGTACACCTCTTCCCTTCAAAGTTCGCGCCTTTTGCGGTCATTAACCAATTGCTGCCGAAGGCTTGGTCCAGGACGCTGGTGGGCGCACTCTTTCCGAGCCAGAAAGGGATCTGCGGGTTCCCCGCCATCTATAATGTGTGCTATTACTCAGCTGTGGAGAATCTGCTGCGCAAGAACGGATTTAATCGGGTCGACATTGTGCCGAGCTACTACCAATCGCAGTACTTCAGTTTCTGCTTCCCTTTGTTTGTGGCCAGCGCCGCCTACGAGCTGCTTGTCCGGCTTCTGGGGCTGAGGAATCTGGCTGCTTACCTGCTGGTGGTAGCAAGAAAGGCAGGACCCTGATGTGGCGGGAATCGTTTCCTCGGCTTGAATGGAGCGGTTACTAGCCGACCCCAGCGACGGACTGAATCTCGCAGCGGGGTTGACCAATAAGATGCTTGGAAATCGGACCCTGAAGAGGGTGGCAAAGGCTCTTTGCCGACCGCGAAACTACCGGGCCCTGAAAAACAGCCTTCTGAGGGAACCTCATGAACACCGCGCTGATCACGGGAATTACCGGGCAAGACGGGTCATACCTGGCTGAGTTCCTGCTCTCCAAGGGATATCGTGTTTGCGGCTTGGTCCGGCGCAGCAGCACGGTAAACTTCGAAAGGCTGTACCACTTGCAAGACAAGATCGAGCTTATTCCCGGGGATCTGCTTGACCAGAATTCACTGATCAGCGCCATCCAGCAATGCGATCCAAAGGAAGTGTACAACCTGGCGTCGCAGTCTTTTGTCCCGACCTCCTGGAACCAGCCGACTCTGACCGGCGAATTCACAGCCCTCGGGGTAACCAGGATGCTGGAGGCGATCCGGCTGGTGAATCCCAAAATACGGTTCTACCAAGCCTCCTCGAGCGAAATGTTCGGCATGGTCCGCGAGAGTCCGCAAAATGAAAACACGGCCTTCTACCCGCGCAGCCCCTATGGCGTGGCTAAGCTCTATGGCCACTGGATTACGGTCAACTACCGGGAGAGCTACGGCTTATTCAACTGCTCTGGAATTCTATTCAATCACGAGTCGCCTCGCCGCGGCCTGGAATTCGTCACCCGGAAAGTGAGTTACGGCGCGGCGCGGATCAAACTGGGCCAGCAAGAAAAGCTCAAGATGGGAAACCTTGACGCTGAGCGCGACTGGGGATTCGCCGGCGATTACGTCGAGGCCATGTGGCAGATGCTCCAACAGGGCGAACCAAAAGATTACGTTGTGGCCAGCGGCGTGGCCCATTCCGTCCGCCGGCTTCTGGAAATCGCCTTTGGGCACCTGGGCATGGATTACCGGGATTACGTTGAAACGGACGCGGCTTTGCTACGCCCGGCGGAGGTGTATCACCTGCTCGGAGACTCTAGCAGAGCGCGGCAGGAATTGGGCTGGAAACCCCGAGTGAGTTTCGACGGCCTGGTCAAAATGATGGTGGACGAGGATCTGGCTCGGCTAGAGGCGGAATGAGGACGCTGATTACAGGTTGTGCTGGGTTCGCAGGCTCCCACCTGGCAGAATACCTGCTAGGAAGAGACGAGGAAGTCATTGGCCTTCGTGCTCCCGATGACGACTGTGGCAACCTTCAACACATCAAGGAACGTCTCAAAATCGTTGGCGCGGATCTGCGTGAAATCGGCCGGGTGCGCGAAGTGATCGAATCACTTAAGCCCCAACGCATCTATCACCTCGCCGCGTTTTCTTCGCCGGCGGAGTCGTTCGAGGACCCGGAGCGGACCTACCATGTGAACTTCGTGGGCACCCTCAACCTTCTCTCCGCTTGGCTTCGGGTGGGGATGGACTGTCGATTTCTCTTGGTAAGCTCAGCCGAGGTCTACGGCATAGTTCCTAGGGAGAAACTGCCGCTGCGGGAAGAAATGGAACCTCGCCCCGTCAGTCCTTACGCGGGCAGCAAAGCGGCCGCGGAGAACCTGGCGCTGCAGTTCTTCCGAAGCTACGGGCTTCCCATCGTCCTCGTCAGGCCTTTTAATCACACCGGCCCCCGCCAGTCCTCGAGATTCGTCTGCTCAAACCTTGCCCGGCAGGTGGCGGAAATCGAATTGGGTTTGCGCCGGCCCACGGTCGTGGCCGGAAATCTCGACGCTGCGCGCGACTTCACCGACGTGCGCGACATCGTGAGGGGCTACTTCGATCTGCTGGAACACGGCGTCCCAGGGGAAGTCTACCAACTCTGTTCGGGCCATTCCATCTCGATAAGAAGCGTTCTGGGCGTGCTGACCTCCTTCACCTCGAAACCAATTCAAGTCTCGGTCGACAAGCCCTCACTCCGCAAGCACGACGCGGCTGAGATTTGGGGTGATTATTCGAAAGCCAAACTTGCGGTGGGCTGGGAACCTCGTCGCGAACTGACGGATACGCTGCGAGAGCTCACAGACTATTGGAGGGAGAAGGTCAAGCTGAAGGAATGATAATCTCGGAACCTCACTGCGGAGCCGCGGAGGGGCAGAGAAAGGCATTTTGATTCCGCTCCCTGCACCCGCGCGGCGCGAGCGGGAAAAGTCGTGAATCGCCGGGGGGCGTATCAAGCTATGAACATTCTCGTTACAGGCGCGGCGGGCTACGTGGGCAGTGTCTGCGCCGCGGAACTCGTAAGGCAAGGTAATCAGGTGGTGGCCTATGACAATCTCAGCGCGGGACACCGCCAAGCGGTAGCCGGTGGCGCTCGATTCGTGGTGGGAGACATTGCGGATACCGAAAAACTCAAGCGCGTGTGTAAACGGTACCGCATTGATGCCGTCATGCACTTTGCGGCCAACACTCTAGTCGAGGAGTCGGTTCGCAATCCTCATTTGTTTTATTCCAACAACGTCAGCGGCACGATCGCGCTTCTGGAGGTCATGACATCGTTGAAGATCGGACGGCTGATCTTTTCCTCCAGCGCCGCCGTTTATGGCGAGCCTAAAATGGTTCCCATCCCGGAGAATCATCCGACCAGTCCTGTGAATCCCTATGGCGAGACCAAACTCGTGATCGAAGGGGCGCTGGCTTGGTACCAGAAGGCATACGGACTTCAGTCTGCTGCCTTGAGGTATTTCAATGCCGCCGGGGCGACTGCCGAGTTCGGCGAAGACCACCGGCCGGAGACCCATCTTCTGCCCCGATTGTTTGCGGCCGCCTCCGGCTCGAAAGGCGTTTTCCAGATTTATGGCGACGATTATCCGACCCCGGACGGCACCTGTGTGAGGGATTACGTGCACGTTCTGGATATTGCTCAGGCTCACATCCTGGCCCTGCACTCTCTTTCAAAACTGGGTTCGCGGATATATAATGTGGGTCACGGTAAAGGATATTCGATTCGGGCGGTTCTGAAAGCGGTCGAGCAGATCACTGGACGCAAGTTCGAAGTCCAGGTGAGCGGACGACGCCCCGGCGACCCGGCGGTCCTGGTTGCGACCGCACGAAAACTGCGCCGGGAGCTGAAATGGCAACCCCGGCACTCAGACCTTAAGAACATCATTCGGTCTGCCTGGGCGTGGGTGCAGAAGTATCCTAAAGGGTACCGGAACTAAAGCGTTGATCCGACGACGTCTCAACCAGATCGAATTCGCACTCCGGCTGTCGGTGTTAATGCTGCCGCTTCCAGCCTTTGTGATCGCGGCTTACATTCGCTTTGCGGCCGGCGTAATCCCTCTTGGATTTGATGCGCGCTATATAGACCCGACTCCCTACTTCGGCTTGCTGCTTTTGGCGGTGTTAGCCTGGGCTGTGGTGGTCGAGCATTTTGACCTGTCCCGCGTAGACCACTTGTTTCCGGCCCGCGACGCAACCCGCAACGCTTTGGTGGCCAGCGCGGCTGCGTATACGGCGGTCACCGCCGCCTCGTTTTTCATTCGTAACGTCAGCTTCTCCCGCCTCTTCGTCGTCATTAGCGGCGTGGCGCTCTTCTTCCTTGTCCTCGTTACCCAGCACGCCTTTAGAGTGTACCTCAACAGCATGCGGCAAAGGGGCGAGAAATGCTCCCGCCTGCTTGTAGTAGGAGCCGACGAGTACGCCGAGCAAGCGCTCCACTCCTTCCTCCAGTCCATGGTGATCCCGTGCAGCGTGGAGGGCTTCGTCCGCCTGCCGGGACAAACCCCGTGTCCGGGTTGCAAGCCCTTGTTCGAATTCGAGGCGATTGAGACCATGGCCGAAGATCCCCGCCCCGACGATGTGCTGATCGCCGTCCCTCTACCGCGCCTTGTGGAGGCTTCCACTTTCGTTCGCCAGTTGGAGCGGTTGAGCGTCCCCGTAAGAGCTATCCTGGATCTGGGGCCGGGTATCTCATTTCGCAATACCATCTTCCACATCGGCGATACCACCCTGTTGGATTTGAAAGCCACACCCTCCGAGGCGGTCGCCTACACAATTCTGAAGCGCACTTTTGATCTAGTCTTTGCGACGGTCGTTGCTATCATTACGGCCCCGTTGATGTTAGTAATTGCGGCGGCGATTCGCCTGACCTCTCCAGGGCCGGTTTTCTTTGCCCAGGAACGTGTGGGCTTAAACGGACGCTTGTTTCGGGTCTACAAGTTTCGGACTATGAGCGCGGGCAATCCGGGAGAGAGCGACACGCGTTGGACCACCAGCAATGACCCACGAAGGACCAGGTTGGGCGCCTTTCTGCGGGCCACGAACCTCGACGAACTTCCCCAGTTCTTCAACGTGCTGAAAGGCGAGATGAGCGTGGTCGGCCCGCGGCCCGAGCGACCCTACTTCGTCAAGAAGTTTCAGGATGACGTTGCTCAGTACAATACTCGCCATTACCTGAAGGTGGGGATTACAGGCTGGGCGCAAGTGAATGGCTGGCGTGGCGATACCTCCATTGCCAAACGTGTGGAGCATGACCTTTACTACTTGCGAAATTGGTCGCTCTGGTTTGATATGAAGATTATCTGGCTGACCCTGTGGCGGGGCTTCTTCAGCAAGAACGCCTATTAAGGTAAGGCTGTCGTCCTGGGCCAACTTATTCCACCCCTGGCGGGTCTGAGCACGGCACAGGTTTCGAAACTGATTTAACGAATGGACGAGTTTTATGGGTCACGATGGGGAACCTCCGATTGTGAGGTCCACGATTCTTAGGCAGGCTTTTCGAGGTGAATAAGTGAAGCGAATCATTCAATGGAGTCTTCTGCTGGTCATTGCAGGGTCCATCCTGGCCTTCGGGGCTGTGCAACCTCCCGCATATAGCGCCATGGAGGCTGCTCTCTTCCTTTTATCCGCGGTGGTGCTGATCAAACAAACTAGCGAAGGGAAAATAAACCTCCCAGTTCCGCTGTGGATTTTTCCGTTCCTGGCCCTCGTCCTTATACAGATGATTCCCCTTCCGGGAAGAATCGTATCCTGGCTCTCGCCGAACCGTTTGTTCTTTGACGTTCAAGCTGCGCTCGCCCCGGGGGCTGCGCACTGGGCAACTCTGAGCATCTACCCTCACGACACGCTCTTCGGCTTCTTCAAACTGCTCGCCTACCTGGCAGCTTTTATTTTGGCCGCTTATGCCTTCGAGCCTCGAGAAGGCAAGAGCGTCCTGGCGCCCGGCCTGATCGTGTTGGGAACAATTGAAGCCGGCTATGGGATTGTCCAGTATCTGACCGGTTACCAGAAGATCTTTGGCTATACGAAGCAATTCTACACCGAGGAAGCCACCGGAACTTACATCAATCACAATCATTTTGCCGGGCTGCTCGAGCTTGTGATCCCCTTTGCGGCGATGATGGTCTTCTACAACCTGCAATCCCGGCCCGACCAAGGTAGTGCCGAAAGGTGGCGAGGACGGCCCGGCAGGACTGGATTCGACCCACGGATCGTTTTCTACGCGTTCATCGTGATCTTGCTGCTCATTGGCGTGGTCTTTTCGCGCTCGCGCATGGGCATTTTCTCAGTATTGACAGGTCTAATTCTAATGGGCCTGCTGGGCCTTCTGGGAGAAGGGCGTCGGACCTGGATGGTTATCACCTTGCTGGTTATAGCCTGTTCGATGACTTACGCCGTTTGGATTGGCCTCGACCCCGTGGTCAAGCGATTCGAACTGATCTCACCCGGGGGCATTGAAAACCCTTATTCCCGCATATCCATTTGGAAGCAGGTCGACGGCATCCTCAGGGATTATCCTGCCGTGGGTACCGGGTTGGGAACATTTCCGGTGGCCTTCCGCCGCTATCAGACTTCGTTGCTCGAACTCCAGGTCGACCACGCGCACAACGATTATCTGGAAGTGGCTACTGACACGGGGATCGCCGGCGCGCTTTTGCTTTTCCTCCCCATCCTGGGGCTGCTGATCAGGATGATCCTGGCTTACGCCGGAGCGCGAAACCCCTATCGCCGCTCCGTGCTTCTGGCGTGTATAGGGAGCATCGCGGCCTTACTCGTTCACTCGACGATGGATTTTAATCTGCACATCCCGGCCAACGCCTTGCTTTTTGCGGTCGTGCTGGGCATCGGATCCAGGGCCACCATTTCCGGAGCTCCATCCAGGAGTGCAACCCCATGAAAGGCGTCATACTGGCAGGTGGGATCGGTTCCCGATTGTTTCCTCTCACGCGGGTTACGAATAAGCACCTGCTTCCCGTATATGACCGTCCCATGGTTTTTTTCCCCATCCAGACGTTGGTGAATGCCGGGATAACGGATATCCTCCTGGTGACGGGAGGACAGAATGCAGGTGATTTCTTGCGCTTGCTGGGCAATGGAAAGGACTTCGGGCTTCAGCATATCAACTACACCTATCAGCAAGGCGAAGGCGGGATTGCGGACGCCCTCCGCCTGGCGGAGTACTTTGCAGCGAGCGAGAAGATCTGCGTAGTTCTCGGCGACAATATTATTGAGACGAATATTATCGCCGCGTGCGAGCAATTCAGAAAACAAGAAAGGGGAGCCCACATCATCCTGAAGGAAGTTGCCGACCCGCAACGCTTCGGCGTTCCGGTGTTTGAAGGTGAGCGAATCGTGCGCATCGAGGAAAAACCCACGGAGCCCAAGTCACCTTACGCCGTGATTGGCATTTACCTGTATGATGCCACGGTGTTCGACCGCATCCGAAAGCTGAAGCCTTCCACCAGGGGAGAATTCGAGATCACCGATGTGAACAACCAGTTCCTGGCTGATGGCGCCCTTACCTACAGTATGCTGGATGGTTGGTGGACCGACGCCGGGACCTTCGACTCTCTCTTGCGCGCCACGAACCTCGTTGCGCAAGGGGGAGCGAATAGAGTCTCTTAAGCCTGGGAGTGTGAGTTTTGAAGATTCTGGTCACGGGAGGCGCCGGATTCATCGGCTCCAATTTCGTTCGTTACTTTCTCAGCGCCCATCCTGAAAGCGCGGTGGTTAATTTTGACAAGTTAACCTACGCAGGAAACCTGGATAACCTCTCCGATCTCCAATCGCACTCCGGTTACAAATTCGTCCGGGGCGACATATGCGATGCCGACGCGGTACGGGATGTCCTGGAACAGCACGTCGACGCAGTGGTGCACTTTGCCGCGGAAAGTCATGTCGACCGGAGCATCGCCGATGCGCGCGAGTTTATTCGCACCAACGTCGAGGGTACCTGCACGCTTCTGGAAGCCGCGCGCCGAGCTAAGCTCACCCGCTTCGTGCACGTGTCCACCGACGAGGTCTACGGAAGTCTGCCGCGTGGGGTGACCGCCGATGAAAGCGCTCCTCTTCAACCTAACAGCCCCTATGCGGCGAGCAAGGCGGCGTCGGATCTGTTGGTCCGAAGTTTCTGGCAGACCTACCGTTTCCCTGCTCTACTGACGCGTTCCTCGAATAACTACGGTCCATACCAGTTCCCAGAGAAGTTCCTGCCGTTGATGATTACCAACGCTCTTGAAGGCAAGCCGCTTCCCGTGTACGGCGACGGGCTGAATGAGAGGGATTGGGTTTTCGTGGAGGATCACTGCCGCGCTCTCGACCGCGTCCTCGAAGCAGGCTGTCCAGGCGAGATTTATAACATCGGATACGGGCAAGGCCTTACAAACTTGAGTGTGGTGCGCAGGCTGTTGCAGATCTTGCGCAAGCCCGAGGGTCTAATCGAGTTTGTGGAGGACCGGCCAGGACACGATCGCCGATATGCGCTCGATAGCGCCAAAATCCGCGCGGAGTTGGGCTGGAAGCCCGCTGTGACCTTCGAGGAAGGGTTGCTGCGAACCGTCGAGTGGTATCGCCTCCACCCCGAATGGGTGCAGAAAACCAGGAGCGGAGAGTACAAGAATTACTACTCCAAGTTCTACGAGAACCGTCGCAATTCCCTCGCTCAACTATAGGAACATCGTAACAACGTACGTCGCCCGCTCCCGGGGGGAAGAGGCCGGCTCGCGACGGCGCTTTCATCACCCGGCGAGGACCGGGTTAGGGGTCATTTCCCTTGGTCGAAGCTAGTCAATGGAAGTGACTCGCGGCATAGAACTGGAGAGAGTCGAGAAGGTGCGAATTCTGATCACAGGTAGCAACGGTATGTTGGGCCGAGACCTTTCGGCCCTCCTCTGCGACCGCCACGAAGTGCGTGGCGCTGACCTGCCCGAGGTCGATATTACCGACCTCCGCCTTGTGCGTGGAGCAATCCCAGGCGACGGTCTCGACGCCGTGATCCACACCGCCGCCTTCACCGCCGTGGACGACTGCGAGCGGCGCCCGGAGGTCGCTTTCCAGGTGAATGCGGAGGGTACCCGCAACGTGGCAATCGCCTGCCGCGAGTCCTCTGTGCCTTTGTGTTACATCAGCACAGACTACGTCTTCGACGGCCGCAAGCCTACACCTTACGCCGAAAACGACGCTCCCAGCCCGCTGAACGTTTACGGCGCGAGCAAACTGCAAGGCGAGAAATACCTCGTGGAATTGCTTCCGGCGGCCTGGATTGTCAGAACGTCGTGGCTCTTTGGCCCCCTGGGCAAGAACTTCGTTCGCACCATTCTGGAGCGAGCCCGGCAGGGAAATCCACTGCGCGTAGTGGACGATCAGTTTGGAGCGCCCACCTACACCGTGGATTTGGCCGAGAAACTCGAACGGATTGTGATGAAAGGGAAACCCGGCATCTATCACGCAACGAACCACGGATATTGTTCCTGGTTCGAGTTTGCCGGCGAGATCCTTCGCCAGGCAGGACTAAGCCACATTCCACTGGCCGCTATCCCGACCTTGGCCTCGGACCGCCCCGCCCTGCGGCCAAGAAACTCTCGACTTGCACACACACGCCTGGAAAGCGAAGGCCTGGGCCTCCTTCCTCCGTGGCAGGACGCATTGAAACGCTATCTCGATAGGGAACTCCAGGCGCGGAGCGAGAAGGAAAGTCTGTAATGTCCCGTTTCGTGCTCCTTGACCGCGACGGAGTGATCAACCGCCGTATTATCTCTGGCTATGTTAGCCGTTGGGGAGAGTTCGTCTTCCTGCCCGGCGCTCTCGAGGCTTTACGTCTTTTGAATCAGAAGAACTACCAGGTCATCGTCGTCTCAAACCAGGCAGGGGTGGGAAAGGGTCTGATGTCCGCCGCTGACCTCGACGAAGTCACGCTCCGATTCATTGCTGAGGTTCAAGCGCATGGCGGACGGATACTAAGTGTTTACTATTGCACCCACCGCGCAGAGGATGGTTGCGAGTGCCGGAAACCAAAGCCGGGACTGCTTCGGCGTGCCCGAGCGGAGCACCACTTCGATTTTGAGCGTACCTTCCTGGTCGGCGACACTGAAAGCGATCTTCTGGCGGCGCATGCAGCGGGTTGTCCCGCGATCATGGTCTCCGGCACGCCCGTATCCGCGTTGGAAAAGCTACCCCATGCCCCTCGCCTGACCGTCCCCACCTTGTTGGCGGCGGCAGAATTCCTAATCAACGAACCGGAATGATATAATTCGAGAACATGATTCAAGAATACCTTGCAGACTATTGCGCAGGCTTGAGCAAGGCCGTCGAGAGCGTCTCTCGAGAGCGATTCGAAGAGTTTATCCACCTCCTCGAGGACGCCTATCACCACGATCGCCAGGTGTTCTTCATGGGGAACGGAGGCAGCGGGGCCACTGCGTCCCATTTCATTTGCGATCTAAACAAAGGGGTGTCCTACGGCCGCTCAAAACGCTTCCGCGGGAACTCTCTAAACGATAACCTCGCCACGATCACCGCCTATGCCAACGATGTCGCCTACGAGGATGTTTTTGTCGAGCAGTTGAAGAATTTCCTTCAGCCTGGCGACCTTGTGGTAGCTATCTCAGGCAGCGGCAACTCTCGCAATGTCCTCAAGGCCGTCGACTACGCGAACAGCCGTGGCGCTCACACGGTTGGCCTGTGCGGTTTCGATGGCGGAAAACTCGCCGCTGTGGTGCGAACCCCCGTCCTCGTCCCCGTGCGCGACATGCAAAAAGCCGAAGACGCCCATATGATCCTGTTGCACGTCGCGATGCAACTCTTGTGCTCCCGCTTGTAGCATCGGCCCTCGGGACTGAAGTCCGCAGGTTGTGCTGGGCAAGCGCCGTGGTTTCGCGCGACCCCAGACCCAGTTTGGCTCTCAAAGTGCTACACTCCCATCCTGAAGACGTCCAACTGGGAGGGGAATCTTCGGCGCCCTCGCGGCCAGAAGATCCGAGATAGTACCATGCCCACAGACACATACGGGCAGACTCGACGCGCTTTCCTCATAGGAGGAGTTGCGGTCGGCGGCGCCCTGCTGGCAGGTGAAGTTCAGGGCTGGCTCGCCTCCCAAGCGACCTTTGCCGCAGTTCCTCACCAATCTCGCCTGGTCATCTCCCGCGACCCTAACCTTCGCTCCACCCCCACCAGCCTGGATTCCTCCCGGCTCGTCAACTGCCTGGACCGCGCCATGCAGGCCCTGCATGACTGCGACTCGCCGCTCGAGGCGTGGAGCAAGGTCGTGCGACCCGGCGAGGTGGTAGGGCTAAAGGTTAACTGCCTTGCAGGTAGAGGGAACTGCACGCGCCCGGAGTTGGTGAACGCCGTCTGCGAGCGCCTCCAGCAAGCCGGCATCAAGGAAATCGTCATCTGGGACCGGCTGAATTCAGACCTCGAGAGCGCGCACTTCAAGATCGTGGAGCGTGGCTCCGGAATTCGCTGTTTCGGGAACGATGTGCTGGGATTCGATGAGGACTTGGCCGTTTTCGGCAGCGTGGGAAGCCTCGTGGCCAAGACGCTCACCCAAGTCTGCGACGCCGTTATTAACCTTCCCGTGCTCAAGGACCACGGCATCGCGGGGGTCACGATTGCGCTCAAGAGCATGTTTGGCGCCATCCATAACCCCAACAAATACCACGTCAACGTTTGTAATCCTTACGTGGCGGACGTTAATATGCTGCCGCCCATTCGCCGGAAGGTGCGGTTGCATATTTGTGACGCCACCACCGCGCAGTACGAAGGCGGGCCTTCGTTCATGCCTCACTGGACTTGGCCGTACAATGGCTTGCTCGTAAGCCGCGATCCGGTGGCCCTGGATTACACCGGCTGGCAAATTATCGAAAAACAGCGTGCCGAGGTAGGAATGAAACCGCTACAGGAGATGAAGCGCGAGCCGACTTACATTTCAACCGCCGCCGACGCGCAGCATAACTTGGGGACCGACGATCCAAGATTCATTAAGGCGATGGAAGTTTGACTCTTGAATCTTGAATTTGGAATCTCGAATTAGGATTACACGAGGTTGAAGTCCGATGGCAACAAAATATGATCTGCGGCTCCTCGAGGCAGAGCCGCCGGCAGATTCCGCAGGCCTCGCCTGGGACCGCCGCTCCTTCCTCAAAGCGGCTTCCCTTCCCTGCCTCGCTGCCTGCGCCGCAGCGGCAATGGGAGGCCACAATGCGGTCCCCCTGTTCGCGGCTCCGTTCCCGGAAGACGACTCGCAATTCGTGAAGGAGGCCAGGTTCTACGATAAACAGCCCTACCGGAAGATCAAGTGCAAGCTTTGCCCGCGCGGCTGTTCGATCGACGACCGGGAGCGCGGCTATTGCGGCGTGCGCGAGAATCGCGGCGGCACCTACTACACGCTGGTGCATTCGCGCGTGGTGACGGCTCATATTGATCCCATCGAGAAGAAACCTTTCTTTCATTTTCTCCCCGGCACGGTCGCCTTCTCCATTGCCACCGCCGGTTGCAATGTGAACTGCAAGATGTGTCAAAACTGGGATATCTCCCAGGTCCGCCCTGAGCAGGTCCGGTCGAACTACGCTCCCCCGGAGCGCGTGGCAGTGCTAGCCCAGCAAAACAGTTGCCCGACCATTGCCTACACCTACAGCGAGCCGGTGGTGTTTTACGAGTACGTCGCCGATACTGCCGAAGCGGCTCGCCGGCTGGGCATAAAAAGTGCGGTGGTCACGGGCGGGTACATCCAACAAGAACCGCTCGAGAAACTGTGCCGCCAGGTGGACGCCATCAAGGTTGACCTTAAAGGTTATTCCGAGAAGTTTTATAAGGAAGTGGTGAACGGTGAACTGAAGCCGGTGCTCGACGGCCTGGTGACCATCCGCAAGCACGGAGTATGGAACGAGATCGTTTATCTGGTGATTCCCACCTTGAACGACAGCGAGCCCGAGTTTCAAGGGCTCGCCAAATGGGTCAAGTCCGAATTGGGCCCCGACGTTCCTGTCCACTTCACACGCTTCCATCCCGAGTATCTTCTCAAGAACCTTCCTCCCACGCCGGTGGAAACGCTCGAACGCGCCAAAGCCATCGCCGACGCCGAGGGTCTCCACTATGTTTACATCGGCAACGTGCCCGGCCACCCGGCCGAAAACACCTATTGCCCCAAGTGCCGCAAGATTGTAGTGGAGCGCACCGGATTCACCGTGGGGGCACTGCACATCCACAACAATAAATGCCAATACTGCCAGCAGCCAATTCCTGGAGTGTGGCGCTCGTAAGCGAGCTCGAAAGCAAGCCTGAGGCTGGAATCGCGAATCCGACTTCGGGAATTCCTGTGCGAGTCGTGTCGAATGGCGATCGTAAATCTGGGATTTTGAATCTGGAATCGACCGTTCTCCGCTCACGCCATTTAAGGTCCACCAACCAGTTTCTTCTTGCCCTGCACGGCTGCCGGTGTAAAATCTCCGCTCAACTTATTCTGAGGTTGCCATCATGATGAATCCTTTCCAACGCATCGGCCGGCGTCAGTTCCTCCACAACTCGGCCGTCGGTCTGGGAGCCGCGCCGTTAATCACCAATGCGGCCTTGGCAGTTCAGGGAGAAGCTTCAGTCCATCCCGCTTCACCCAAGAGTGCTCCAAATCCCAATGGCCTCAGGATGCGGGCGAGGCTCGAACCAAAAGAAACGGTATGGATCGTGCGCGAGCCTCAGGCAGGCTTTCCGGAGCAGTTCGCGTCTTGCGAACTGGCGCGCGGCTTGCGAAACCTTGGGCTGGCTAGCGACCCCGTCCAGGCCGTGCTGGGTGAAGGCGCGCCGCCGGCGTCAGGTCTCGTCTTCTCTCTCGCCGTCAAAAAGGACCTCTCCAGGCACGCTGAAGCTTATCAAATCTCGAACGAATCGCCGGGAGGCAGAGCTTCCCATGTCCGCTTGACCGGCGCCACGCCACACGCCGTTCCTTACGCCGTGTTTGACTTCCTGGAGCGGCAGGGGGCGTTCTTTGGGCTGGATGGAGAGGTGTATCCGCTGGAACCCGCGCGCGCCCTCAACCTGCCGCCGGCCGGCCGGAACTGGCAGGCGCAGCCGCGCTTCAACGCGCGAGGGCTGGTGCCGTGGCCTGACTTTCTCAACTGCGTCACCATTTACAATCGCGAAGACTGGCGAGCCTATCTCGAAGCAATGGTTCGAATGCGCTTCAACACACTGGGCGTGCACGTCTATTCCGGCGAGAATCAGTGGGCTGAATCGTTCCTCTCGTTTGAATACGCCGGCGCCGGCCACCTGGCCTATACAGACACAACCGCGACGAACCGCTGGGGCTACCTGCCGGAGCGAACCTCGCGTTTTGGCATGGGCTCTGCTGACTTTTTCGCGCAGGAAGTCTTCGGCTCCGATGCCACCACCACAGCCCGGAGTTGCTGGGAAGCCGAAGAATTTGCGCAGAAGCTTTGGGGCGAGGCCTTTCAATACGCCAAGCAACTTGGCATCCGCACCGGTGTCGGGTTTGAGCCTTACCAGATTCCCGATGAGATTTACCGTGCCGTGCCTCCCGAAGCGCACTACGCTTCCCCTGATTCGAAGAGCCCAGGGCCGCGCATCGACCCTGAGTCGGTTGCCGCGAAGGACATCCTGGAAGCTCGCCTGGCGCGACTGCTCGAAGCTTATCCGACCGTGGACTACGTCTGGTTGTGGGAAGACGAAGGGATGAGCTGGGCCAGTCAAAAGCAAAATGTTCCGCTCTCCGTCACTCCATTCAAGCAGGCCCACGACTTTCTAAAGCGTCATGCTCCTGAAAAGCGCCTGGTGATTTCCGGTTGGGGCGGCGTCGTCCGCCACTTCGCCTATT